>ERZ773054.14-NODE-14-length-136672-cov-8.671981_pt1 | contig 136672 bp, 127 predicted proteins | sample MGYA00580630_ERZ773054 | MGnify/ENA primary metagenome ERZ773054 (study PRJEB29015, sample SAMEA2737994) | human oral metagenome | biome: human oral; feature: human-associated habitat; material: dental | place: China | collected 2115 ... | reverse complement strand
GTCTGTACTAAGTTTGTCGAAACTTTATTAACAGTACTGCGAGTATGATTGAAATGGGGAGTGTTTCTGTTAATTATTACTGCCTAATTGTTTATGTTGCAACTCCCCGACAAACTGGCTGAAACATTGACATTGACTTTTCAATCTACTGACTCCATTTTGATGTAGAAAGATTTAGCCTTAAAATTACTCACATAACTTTCATATCTTGACGAAATTACCATATATATATAGAATAATAAGGCAATAATCATATTAGGAGGTCGTTTTAGGATGTCAGGACATTCAAAATTTGCGAATATTAAACATAAGAAGGAAAGAAATGATGCTGCCAAGGGTAAAATATTTACCGTAATAGGAAGAGAAATCGCTGTTGCGGTTAAAGAGGGAGGTCCCGACCCTAATAACAATTCTAAATTAAGAGATGTTATAGCAAAGGCTAAATCAAATAATGTTCCTAATGATACAATTGAAAGAGGTATTAAAAAGGCGGCAGGTGATATAGATGCCGTTAATTATGAAAAGAATGTATATGAGGGTTACGGTCCGAGCGGAGTGGCGGTGATAGTAGAAACTCTAACAGATAATAAGAACAGAACCGCTGCCAATGTAAGATCCGCATTTACTAAAGGAGGCGGCAACATAGGGGCTCAGGGTTGCGTATCCTATATGTTTGATAATAAGGGACTTATAATAATAGACAGAGAAGAAGTGGACTTGGATAGTGATGAATTTATGCTGATGGCACTTGATGCCGGTGCCGAGGACTTCAGTGCGGAAGATGACAGTTTTGAAATAATAACCGCACCTGATGATTTTTCTGCTGTAAGAGAAAATCTTGAAAAACAAAATATACCTATGGTAAGTGCTGAACTTACTATGATACCGCAGACTAAGGTAAAACTTACTGATGAAGAAGATATAAAGAAAATGAATAAACTCTTAGATTTACTTGAAGAAGACGATGATGTGCAGGCGGTATATCATAGTTTAGACGAATAAAATAAGGAGCTGTTGCTTAATCATGTATTTTAGGATTTGGCAACAGCTCCTTATTCATTGGGAATTTTGCAATGTTCCTTATTAAGCCGCTATTTTATTAATAATTCCAAAGGATATAATCATCATTATAATACTTGCAACAAATACGCCTAAAGTAATGGCAAGCAAAGCTTTTTTTCTATCCATTTCCAGCATACCTGCTACCATAGCACCGGTCCATGCACCTGTACCGGGCAGCGGTATGCCTACAAATAAAACAAGTCCCCAGAAACCGTACTTTTCTATAGAAGACTTATTTTTGTCTACTTTTTTACATATCCATGAAGCAAAGCCTTTAAAGAATCCTATCTTACTTTTTTGCATTTTAATTATAACCGTTCCTATAAGATAAATTAAAAACGGAATAGGAATAAGATTTGCAACTATAGCAGTTGCATAACTTTCCCAAGGAGATAAATTAAGTAAAGCCGCAGCGATAAGACCGCCCCTAAGCTCCAATACCGGCATTATGGATGTTAAAAATACTATTATGTGTTTTCCAAAGGGATAATTTATAAGCCCGGACAATGATTCTATAATAAGAGAAGCTAATTTTTCTGTCATATTTTCCATACCTCACTTTCCGCCTGTGCCTTATCGGCGCAGTATTTTTATACATGTTTTTGATTATTGATGTTTCCAAGCTATAAAATATATAAAGTTGCGGCATTTTATCAAAAAAGTATGTATCAACTGAGGTTAAAAAATGAGACTTGTGTGAACTTTTATGATTATTTTTAGGCTAAACATTATATAACTAAAACTTTTCATATTAAAATTGGATCGGTATACAGAATTTTAATGTTGATCATATTTTAATGTAGTGAAAGTTTTGATGTATGACTTACAAAATACACATTATAAGTTGTGTACTGTTGTATTTTACAAAGATCCTAATTTAATACGAGGTCTTAATTTAAAGGGGTAATACTTTAAAGTAATAAAGTGTTGACGATATTAAAAAAATAGTTTATAGTACTTTACTAAACAGATGAAAATTTGTTAAAAGATGCTATACAAGTAAAAGCTACAGTTCAGGTAGTTTAGATATACATGTATAATATACTAAATGAAAGCTTGCTTTCAGGTGTATATTGTATATGTATATCTATCAGGCTACCACCGGAATTCATCTTCATCTAATTTACAGATAAAAATTAAATATTTTTAGTTTTTTTGATGAAGATGAATGAGCTACCTGAATTGTAACAAGTAAAAGGAGGATCATTATGAAGAAAAATTTACTTAAGCTTATGTTTTTATCAGCCTGTGCGCTTATGCTTTCAGCTTGTTCAAATAATACTGCAAGTACCGGGACAAGCACAGGTGAAAGTGCAGACACAAGTGCACAGGTTTCAACAGAGGCGGGAGACAGTACAGCTAAAGGTTATAAGATAGGTGTATTGCAATTAGTACAACATCCGGCACTTGATAAAGCAAACGAGGGGTTTATAGCGGCACTTGATGAAGCCGGTATAGAGTATAGTGCGGATCAACAAAATGCAGGCGGAGAGCTTTCATCCGCACAGCTTATAGCTGAAAAATTCGCTAATGATAAAGAAGATTTGATTTTTGCAATTGCAACACCGGCAGCACAGTCAGCAGCGGGTGTTATCGAAGATATACCTATAGTAATTACTGCGGTAACAGATCCTAAGGAGTCGGGACTTGTAGAAAGTAATGAAAAGCCGGGAGGAAATGTAACCGGTACTTCCGATCTTACTCCGGTTAAAGAACAGATAGATTTATTAAAGGAACTTGTACCGGATGCCAAGAAAATAGGAATACTTTACAGTACAGCCGAAGCTAATTCCGTTATACAGGTAGAGCTTGCAAAAGAAGCTGCCAAGGCTCTTGATATGGAAGTAGTTGAGTATACGGTGTCAAACTTAAGCGAGATACAGTCAGTGGTTGAGTCTATGATAGGAAGCATAGATGCACTTTACATACCTACCGATAATACAGTTGCATCAGGTATGAGTACCGTTACAATGATTACCAATGAAAATAAGATTCCGGTAATAGGTGCAGAGTCTGCCCATGTTGATAAGGGTGCCTTGGCTACTTACGGTATAGATTATTATGAACTTGGAAAACTTACCGGTAAGCAGGCTATTGCTATACTTACAGAGGGTAAGAATCCTGCGGATATGCCTATAGAATACCTTGACAAAGCAAAGTTTAAGTTCTCTGTCAATGAAGAAACAGCTAAGGAACTTGGTATAGATGTATCTAAATTTGAGAAAAACTAGTGCATGGTATCGTTGATATTTAGTCTTATTACTGCTTTGTTAATAGATTGTAACAAATACATAATAAAGGAAATCGAGATTTACCCTACTGTTGCTGTTATTAATCAAATATCAATGATATATTACACTAGTGCATCGTTGCTGTTCAGCCTTATTACTGCTTTGCTGATAGATTGCAACAAGCACATAATAAAGAGATTACCTATCTTAATTGTAACAGAAATGATGCATCGCTATATTATCAAAATATAAATATTATTGAAGTTTAGACGGATAAGTAGTAAAATGTAATAATTCTAGGATAGTCAATATATTGACTATCCTGTTTTAATGTAAGCATTACTGCTTTGCTTACACTGACATAAGGGTATAAACAATCTAATAAAGGGATTATTTTATTCCGACCGGTTAATAACTATTCACCAGGTTTTAAGTGTAGGTACTTTTTTAATAATGCCGGGTGTTACATTAAAGGTAAATAATACTAAAGACAGACATAGGGTCAAATATATATTCAGGAGGCATTCTTTTATGTTCACAGATTTTTTATCGGGTTTATTCCCATCTATGCTCGGAGCTACAGGGCAGGCGGTGTTATGGGCGGTTATGGTACTGGGTGTATTTATTACCTTCAGACTTCTTAATATTGCCGATCTTACGGTTGACGGAAGTTTTGCATTTGGAGGTTGTATATGTGCTCTTATGATCGTCAAGTATCACGTAAATCCGATACTTGCCTTACTTATAGCCGGACTTGCGGGACTTTTTGCAGGTGCTGTAACAGGTATAATACACACGGTATTTGACATACCCAGTATACTTGCCGGTATTTTAACACAAATTTCACTTTGGTCTGTTAATCTAATGCTGGTAGGTGCAAGTAATATACCGCTTAATAAAACACCTAATATATTTTCAATAGTGTCAAAGAAACTAAATCTTTCAGGACCTAATGCCAATCTTTTAGTAGGTATTTTGATAGCAGCTTTGATCATAGGAGCTTTATATTGGTTTTTCGGCACGGAGCTTGGAAGTGCTCTTAGAGCCACAGGAAACAACGAAGATATGATCAGAGCTTTGGGATTTAATGTTAACAGAGGTAAACTTATTGCACTTATGCTTAGTAACGGACTTGTAGGGCTTTCGGGAGGACTGGTGGCTCAAAGTCAAAAGTATGCGGACATTAATATGGGAACCGGTGCCATAGTTATAGGTTTGGCGGCTATAGTTATAGGAGAGGTGCTACTTAGCAGATATATCAACTTCGCAGTAAAACTTACAGCGGCAGTTTTCGGTACCATAGTTTATTTTTGGATCAGAGCTATAGTTTTAAGACTCGGTCTTGATGCCAATTATATGAGGGTGGTGTCTGCAATTATAGTATTTATAGCGTTGGCAGTACCTGTGATACTTGAAAGAATGCGTATAAGAAAATCTTATCATGCAGACATATAGAAATTGGTTAATAAAACACATGGAAGGTTTGTAGGTAAATTCAATGTTGGAAATTATAAATGTAAGTAAAACTTTTAATAAAGGTACTGTAAATGAGAAAAAAGCACTGGACAGACTTTGTCTGAAAATAGAAGAGGGAGATTTTATTACGGTAATAGGCGGTAATGGTGCGGGAAAATCTACCATGCTCAATATGATAGCCGGAGTTTATCCTATAGATTCGGGAGTTATTAATATAGACAATGTCAATGTATCCTTACTCCCTGAGTATAAAAGGGCAAAGTATATAGGAAGGGTATTTCAAGATCCTATGAAGGGTACTTCCGCAGGAATGCAAATAGAAGAAAATCTTGCTTTGGCATTTAGGAGAGGTAAAAAAAGAGGCTTTTCATGGGGAATAAAATCAGGGGAAAGAGATTTTTACAAATCCGAGTTGAAAAAACTGGGACTGGGCTTGGAAACAAGACTAAAGAGTAAGGTGGGACTTTTATCCGGAGGACAAAGGCAGGCGGTAACTTTGCTTATGGCTACTTTGGTTGATCCGAGACTCCTGCTTTTAGATGAGCATACGGCAGCACTCGATCCCAAGACTGCCAAGAGAGTTCTTGACATAACCAAGGAGATAATAGAAGAGAAAAAGCTTACTGCACTTATGGTTACCCACAATATGAGAGATGCTATAAATATGGGCAACAGACTGATTATGATGCATGAAGGCAGAGTAATATATGATGTGAAAGGAGAAGAAAAAAAGAAATTAACAGTAGAGGCATTGCTCAAAAAATTTGAAGAAGCAAGTAATGAAGAATTTGCCAATGACAGAATGATTCTCACAAAATAGATTCTCACAAAACAGGAGGTTTTATGGATAAGCAAAAAATTGTTATAACTATAAATAGAGAGTATGGAAGCGGTGGAAGAAGTATAGGAAAAATATTGTCAAAAAGACTGGGAATTTCTTATTATGATGATGAGATCATAAAACTTTCATCAGAGTATTCAGCGGTAGCGGAAGAGTACTTCAGAATGCATGATGAAAAACCGGGCAATAATTTATTTCAGAAGGTTATGGGGACTTCAAAGGCTAATTTGTCTAAACCTTCAATTAGTGATAATATAACTTCTCCGGACAATCTTTTCAGATTTGAATCAGAGGTAATAAGGAATATAGCTAATAGAGAAAGTTGTATATTTATAGGAAGATGTGCGGATTTTGTACTTGATTCTTGCGCCTTTCCGGAATATATAAGTATTTTTGTATATGCGGATCTTACAACTAAAATAAGGCGTATAATGGACTTGGACGGACTTGAGACTAAAGAAGCTTTGGAAAAGATATCAAAGATAGACAAAAGGAGAGCATCATATTACAAGTATTATACAGGTGAGGATTGGCTTAATATGTCAAGGTATGATTTACCGATCAACACAAGTAGTTTGGAGTTTGAAGAAGCCTGTGATTTAATCTTGTATTATTTAAAATTAAGAAAATACTCAATACCCCAATTATAAAAACTGATATAAAGTAGCAGTTTGGCTTAAAGCTTAGTTCATTCGTCTTAGGCAAAAGTGAGGCTAAACTATTGCAATAATAATATCGGCTTTCATGGGGAAACTGTTTCAAAATACAGTATATGAAAATTATACGGAGATTATTAGATGAGGAAGAAAGAAAAAAACTTCTTAAATGTATTGAATAAGGTAAGAAATAAAAGAAATCAAACATATAAGAAGCTGGCAGTTGTGTCGGGAGCTGTTGTAATACTGATAACCGTTATCAGTGCAGGTCTTGCCATGACAAGATCGAAAAGAACAGCCACACCCTCCAATGCGTCAAATCAGAGTGAAACTGTGGTTGTAGAAAGCAGTACCGAGCCTTATGTGGATCCGGTACAGTTAGCAATAGAAAATGTTATAAATTCCTATAATGACTTGGGACTTACTAATGTAACCGGCTATCTTTATATGAGAGAAGAGCCGAGCAAAAGTGCAAAGATCATAGGCAAACTTTACGGTGGAAGTGCCGTAGATATAATAGAAAGTGCCAATGAGGAGTGGTATAAGGTAAGGTCGGGAGGACTTGAAGGTTATGTGTTTGCACAGCATATTACCACAAAGGACGAAGCAAAGCAGCAGGCTTTGGAACTTGTAAAAGAAAGAGCTATAGTGCAGACCGAAAGGCTTAATATAAGAAGTGAGGCATCTACAGACTCCGAAATAGTTGGTGCTGCTTATAAAGGTGAAAGATACGAAATACTTGAAGATGCAGGAGAGTGGGTCAAGATTGAAGGAGGGTACTTATCCAAGGAATTTTTAGAGATAAAATACGCTCTTAATGAGGCAAGAAAGCTTGATTTAAGAAGTATGGTACTCAATCTTTATGATAATTTGGCTATTTCAAATGTTGAGGGTTATCTTAATATAAGAGAAGAACCGAAAGAAGACGGCAAGATAATAGGTAAGCTGACCAGTAAGGCGGCAGGAGATATAATTGAGACACTTGACGGCTGGTATAAGATAAGGTCCGGACCTATTATCGGTTATGTTAAAAGTGATTATATACTTACAGGTCAGGCAGCTAAGGATGCAGCTTTGGAAGAAGCGGAGCTTATGGCTGTAGTTACGGCTGATGCGCTTTATGCAAGAGCTGAGCCTAATACTAATTCAAAGATATTTACTACCATATCCAATAGTGAAAAATACCCGATAGTTTCCCAATCGGACGGATGGATAGAAGTAGAGCTTGAGGATAATAACAACGCCTTTTTATCAACCGAGTTTGTTGATGTAAGATATGCGCTTAATGAGGCGATAAAGTTTACTCCGGCAGAAGATGCGGCTAATGCTATCATGGCAAGGAGAAACGAAATAGCAAACTATGCAATGCAATTTTTAGGAAATCCTTATGTATGGGGCGGAACAAGCCTTACCAATGGCTGCGACTGCTCAGGATTTACCATGCAGATACTTGGTAAGTATGGAGTAGGACTACCGCATTACTCTGTTTCTCAGTCACAAATGGGAACCAAGATAGATTCATCACAGATGAAACCGGGAGACCTTATTTTCTACTCTAACAGAAGAGGTGTTATAAACCATGTTTCCATGTACATAGGAAACGGTCAGGTTATACATGCTGCAAGTAGGAAGAGCGGTATTAAGATTTCAGCTTGGAACTACAGAAATCCTACAACTATTAGAAATGTTATCGGAGACTAGGCTTTTGGCACAGCTTTCTAAAGCAAACTAAAATAACCGCTCTCTTAACATATTTAATAAATACTATACTGAATAAAGGGGAAAAATATGAAAGATAATTTTATTGCACAATCGTTTGGAAAAAGTCAAAACTATACGGATATTCCCAATCAATTATACAAAGAATATAATGTGAAAAAGGGACTTAGAAACGAAGACGGTACCGGTGTCAGGGTAGGACTTACAAGGGTATCTGATGTAGTAGGTTATGATTTGGTAGACGGAGTAAAGACCAATGTTGCCGGTCGTCTTTATTATCGTGGCTATGATATAGTTGATATTGCCGCTGCCAGAGCAAAGGATGCAGTTGGTTATGAAGAAGTTATGTTTTTATTACTTTTCGGATTTTTGCCCTCTAAAAGAGAGTTTGATAATTTTAATGACATACTAAGAGATATGTATGCTCTTCCAAATGATTTTTTGGAAATGAATCTTTTGCGTATGCCGGCGCAAAATCTTATGAATAAGTTGCAGCATGCCGTACTTACACTATATAATTATGATGAAGATCCGGATAATGTGGAAGTATACTCAACCTTATTAAAGGGCTTGGATATAACGGCTAAACTTCCTTCAATTATGTGCTATGCATATCAGTCAAAGATGCACTATTTTAACAGAGAAAGCTTAGTTATCCACTATCCGATGAAAAAGTACTCAATAGCGGAGAATATCTTATATATGCTAAGGGAGAACAGACAGTTTTCTGCAAAAGAAGCCTCACTTTTGGATACTATTTTAGTATTACAGGCAGACCATGGCGGAGGTAACAACTCAACCTTTGCCAATGTAGTTGTCTCATCTACCGGAACCGATATATACTCTTCAATTGCGGCAGCCATAGGTTCGCTAAAAGGACCTAAGCACGGAGGAGCCAATATACAGGTAAGTAACATGATGGAAGAGATAGTGGCGGAGATAGGCTACACTACAGATGAGAAAAAAATAAGAACTGTGATAGAGAAAATTCTGGATAAGGAATTTTTTGACAGAACCGGACTTATATATGGTTTCGGTCATGCGGTGTATACTATTTCCGATCCGAGAGCGGAACTTTTGAGGGAATACTGTGAGGTAGTTGCCAAAGAAAAGGGAAGAACCAAGGAATATGAGTTTTATGTATTATTTGAAAAATTAGTTAAAGATATAGTTTTTGAAAGAAAAGGAACAACCATATCAAATAATGTAGATTTCTACAGCGGATTTGCATACGATATGATGGGTATTCCAAAGGATCTTTTCACACCGTTATTTGTTTGTGCAAGATGTGTAGGATGGCTTGCACATAATTTGGAAAATAAATTATATGACGGAAGGATAGTAAGACCTGCTACAAAGTATGTAGGGGAATTAAAAACTTATCTTCCTATAAAGGAAAGATAATAGTATAATAGTATGAAAAAAAGCTTGTTGCAGTCGGGAGGTTATTTGTGGCAAATCGTAGTACGAAAAAAAGCCCCAAAAAGAGGAAAACTAAAACTGTAAAAGCCAAAAAGTCGGTAGAATTAAAAGGTGGAGAAATACTTAGAGATGAAATATTTATTATTGCTCTCTTTGTATTCTCCATTCTATTAATGTTAAGTAATTTTGGGCTTGGCGGAAAAATGGGAGGTCTTCTTAAGGGAGTTCAACTTGGAAGCTTTGGTACAGTAGGATATCTGTTCCCGATAGTAGTTTTCCTTATTGGAGTAATTCTTGTATCTAACAAAGGAAATATAAGATCCGGGTTAAAATCACTTGCTATAACAGTTGTATTGATATCTGTAAGTAGTATTGTGCATATATTTATGGACAATACTGCGTTTTCTTTGGATGCGCTTAAAGAAGCATATTCAGCACAAAATGGAGGAGGCTTGTTTGGAAGCCTGCTCGGCGGCTCACTTAAGTCCGTACTCAGTTCAATAGGTGCTTTTATAGTGCTGTGTATGATAATAATAATAGCCTTGGTTTATATAAGTGAGCGTTCTTTTGTAAGTTTTGTAAAACTAGGAAGTAAAAAAGTATACAAACAAACCAAAGAAGATATGGCAAGGCGAAAGGCAAAGAAGGATAAACTGAAAAACTCCAATACAGCACAAAGAAAAAAAGTACAAAAGCAAAAAGATGAAGAGGCATATCAGCGAGAAGATGTGTTGGTTGAAGAAGAGATAAAGCCCAGAATGAAGATAGACTTTGCCACTACCACACTTAATGTTGCGGATAATGCACATACTCAAAATAAAGCCGAGTATAAAGTTGAGCACTTTGCAAAGGATGAAGACTTTGAAGTACAGGAAGATTATCCTATGCAGAGTGATTTTGCCGCACAAGAAGATTATCCTATGCAAGATGATTATTATGAGCAGGATGATTATGCTATGCAAGGTGAGACTGCTATGCAGGATGGTTATGCTATGCAAGGTGAGTCTGCCATGCAAGATGCTTATGTCACACAAGACGGTTATATCATGCAGGATGAATTTGATGAACAGGATGAATTTGCCATTCAGGAGGAGATTGCAAAAGCAAGAAATATTACAAGTATTTCTACTAAAAGAGAACGAAAAAAGAATAAGGATACCGCAGCTTATTTAAAGAAAGGAAAAGCTGAAAAAGCATCTATATCAGGAAGAAATATTAAAAAGGTACAAGATTTGTCCGATATTATAACAAAGAAGCCTGAGGACATGGATGAGGATATATTAAATAAGTTAAACGGCATTTTATATGCTGACAGCCCTAAAGCGGTGGTAGAAAGTGATTTTGGAAATGAGCTTGAACTTACCGCAGAAATGATGATGAATGAGGGGCTTGTTAATGAAGATGCCTATGAGAGCAGATTTGATACATTTGCGTCCAAGTCAAAAACTTCTAAGGAAGCGGATATTTCTGCATATGAGAAAGAAGCTGATTTTGAAGATGACGAATACTATGAAAACTACGAGTATAAGGATGATGACGAGGAAACTTATACCGATAAGATAAATAGTAGTGACTTTTCCAATTCGCATTTGGATAATGTAACTACTGCGTCCGGAAAAGTTATAGCAAGAGATGCGAATCTTAATTTAAATAAAATAAAAACCTATGAAAATAAGAAGCCTCAAACACAGGTTGATACAAAAGTATTGGCTGCAAGGCAAAATATTGAAAAGCCTGTAAAGCAGTATGTGTATCCGCCAACTACACTTTTAAACTCCGGTCCAAAGATTTCAAACAAATCCAATGAAGAGTTTAAAATCACTGCTGCCAAATTACAAGAGACTTTGCATAACTTCGGTATAGAGGTTCAGGTGAGCAATATAAGTATAGGTCCAACCGTTACCAGATATGAGATCTTGCCGGAGCCGGGGGTTAAAGTAAGTAAGATAGTAGGGCTTACGGATGATATAAAACTTAATCTGGCAGCAAGTGATATAAGAATAGAAGCTCCGATTCCGGGCAAATCGGCAGTGGGTATAGAAGTACCTAACAAAGAAAATACCATAGTAAGTTTAAGAGAGCTTTTTGAGTCAGAGGAGTTTAAGAATACCAAGGCAAAGTTAAGCTTCGCTTTGGGTAAGGACATAGCCGGTAAACCTATAGTAAGTGATATAGCAACTATGCCCCACCTTCTTATAGCAGGTGCTACGGGCGCAGGTAAGTCAGTGTGCATCAATACCTTGATAATGAGTGTTCTTTATAAATATACTCCGCAGGAAGTAAGGCTTATCATGGTAGATCCTAAGGTGGTGGAGCTTTCCGTATACAACGGAATACCGCATCTTTTGATACCTGTGGTAACAGATCCTAAAAAAGCTGCCGGTGCACTTAACTGGGCGGTCAAGGAGATGACTGACAGATACAAAAAGTTTGCCGAGCATGGGGTAAGGAACTTAAAAGGCTATAATGACAAGTTAAGCACCATAGAGCCTGACTTTGAAAAATTGCCGCAGATACTCATAATCATAGACGAGCTTGCAGATCTTATGATGGTGGCACAAAATGAAGTTGAGGATGCTATATGCAGGCTTGCGCAGCTTGCAAGAGCCTGCGGTATACATTTGGTTATAGCAACACAAAGACCTAGCGTAAATGTTATTACCGGACTTATAAAGGCAAATATACCTTCAAGAATAGCCTTTGCGGTTTCTTCAGGTATAGACTCCCGTACCATACTGGATACTGTCGGTGCGGAAAAACTCTTAGGTAAGGGTGATATGCTTTTTTCACCGCAGTCACTGCCAAAACCTATCAGAGTGCAGGGAGCCTTTGTCTCAGATACGGAAGTACAAAATGTAGTTGATTTCTTAGTAGAGCAAGGACTCGATGTAGGCTTTGATGAAAGTGCTATAAACAATGTGGAAGAGGGTATAGCCGAGAATTCTTCAGCTGCTGCCAATGAGTTTGATGAATTATTTGTGCAGGTGGGAAGATTTATAATAGAATCACAAAAGGCATCAATAGGAAATCTGCAAAGAGTATTCAGAATAGGTTTTAACAGGGCTGCAAGAATTATGGATCAGCTTTATGAAGCAGGAGTGGTAGGAAAAGAACAGGGAACTAAACCCAGACAGGTGCTTATGACCTTGGAAGAATTTGAACAATATATTGAAGCTGTAGGTATTTTGGGATAGTTATAAAACTTATGTTTAGAAACTTAAGGTTTTCCGGGTAGTTATAAAACTTATATTAGAGACTTAAGGTTTGCGAGGTAGTTATAAAACTTATATTAGAGACTTAAGGTTTGCGAGGTAGTTATGAAACTTATATTAGAAACTGAAGGGTTGGAGTATACTCTGCTACAGGGAAGCAGGGAGATAGAAGTAGAGAATCTGGTCTATGACTCAAGAAAAGATTGCAGCAATTCTTTATTCGTATGTATGAAGGGCTCCAAATTCGATTCACACAAAGATATTGATAAAGTAGTAAAAGCAGGGGCTAAGGCTTTGGTAATAGAAGAGGAGGTAAAGGATCTTCCAAAGGAAGTTACAGTTATCCTGGTAAAAAGCTCAAGAAAGGCGCTGGCACTTTTATCAGCTGCATTTTTCGGATACCCTGTAGAAAAACTTACTTCTATTGCCATAACCGGAACCAAGGGAAAGACCACAAGCACCTATATGTTAAAGACTATACTGGAAAAAGCCGGATATAAGGTGGGTGTAATAGGAACCAACGGTGTACTTGTAGGAGATAAGCTATTTAAGACACTAAATACTACACCGGAGTCCTTTGATCTACACAGATTTTTTAAAGATATGTCTGAGGCGGGCTGCGAGTACCTTATTATGGAAGTGTCCAGTCAGGGCATAATGATGGACAGAGTCTATGGAATAAAGTTTGACTATGCGGTATTTACCAATATTTCAAATGACCATATAGGACCGGATGAGCATAAGGACTTTGAAGAGTATTTACATTATAAATCAAAGCTTTTTTCTCAAACCAAGACCGCACTTATCAATATAGATGATAAGCATGCCGATTATATAATCAAAAATTCAAAAGCGGACAGACTCTATACTTACGGAGAAAGTGAAAAGGCGGATTTTTGTTGTTCTGATATAGCTTATCTTTTTGCAGATGGATTTATAGGTGTTGAACTTCATATAAAAAATAAACTAAATTTAGATATGAAGGTTGCACTTCCCGGAAAGTTCAATGCAATCAATGCTTTAGGCATGGCGGCAGTGGCTCATCTTATCGGAGTGGAAGATGAGGTGCTTAAAGACTCACTTACAGCTATACATGTGGCAGGAAGAATGGAAGTGGTACATAATTCTAAAACTTGCAAGGTCATAGTAGACTATGCACATAATGCACTTAGTATGGAAAGTTTACTTGATACACTTAGAGATTATAAGCCGAAAAGATTGGTAGTAGTATTTGGCTGCGGAGGCAACCGTTCCAAGGACAGAAGATACTCTATGGGAGATATAGCAGGCAGAAAGGCTGATTTCAGTATAATAACTGCTGATAATTCAAGGTTTGAAAAGGTTGAAGATATTATTGCGGACATAAGGTCAAGTATAGAAAAGGTAAGTAAAGATTTTATAGAAATTCCTGACAGAAAAGAAGCCATATACTATGCGGTTAAGAATGCAAAAGAGGGAGATATCATAGCTGTAATAGGAAAAGGGCATGAGGATTATCAGGAAATAGAAGGAGTAAGGCATCATTTTTTAGATAGCGAAGTTATCAAGGAAGCAGTGGGAGAAGTATAATGAAGAATGTAAATATAGATTTTATATTAAAAGCCACAGCAGGTAAATTAAAGGGTAAGAAAAATGATATAGAAGTACAAAGTATCTGCCTTGATTCAAGACAGGCTAAGGAAGGAGCTTTATTTGTTCCTATAGTGGGAGAAAAAGTCGATGCACATGATTTTATCAAAAAGGTGTATGAGAGCGGAATAAGGGTATCACTCAGTGAAAGAGAGGATATTGAAGTACCGGAAGATATGAGCATCATTTTGGTACAAAACAGTGTAAAGGCACTACAGGATATAGCAAAAGCTTATAGGGAAAGTATAAATATACCTATAGTTGCCATAACCGGCAGTGTAGGAAAGACTACTACCAAGGAGATGATAAGTCTTGCTCTTTCGGCACAAAAAAAAGTTTATAAGACTCCGGCTAACCAAAACAGTCAGGTCGGTGTACCTAAAACCGTCTTGGAAAGTGATTTGTCGGCAGATGTTATAGTTATAGAAATGGGTATAAGTGAATTTTCAGAAATGCATCGTATTTCCGAAATAGTTAAGGCGGATGTTGCGGTAGTTAATAATATAGGCGTGGCACATATACAAAACTTCGGAAGCAGAGAGTCTATAAGAGACGAAAAACTCCATATTATTGACGGAATGAAGGAGGGGGCTAAGCTTTTTCTTAATGCCGAAGATGATATGCTTGCAGGCGCTAAGCTTAGCAAAAACATGGATGTTGAGTATTTTGCCATGTCGGATACCGGTCTAAGTAAAAACTATGCAAGCCATATAGAGCTTGTAGACTCCTGCCCGAAGTTTAGAGCACATATAGGCGGTGAAGAAGTAGCTGTTGAGCTTAATATACAGGGTATGCATCAGGTGCTTAACGCCGTAATAGCCCTTACTGTAGCTAAGCTTTATGGAGTCGATCTTAAAAGTGCAAGTAAAAAACTTTCAGAGTTTAGAGGATTCAAGCATAGGCAGGAAATTATAAAGTATAAAGATATAACCATTATAGATGACAGTTACAATGCAAGCCCCGACTCTATGAGGGCAGCTCTGCTTATATTAAAGGATATGAAGGCAAAAAGAAAAATAGCCGTACTTGCGGATATGAGAGAGCTTGGAGAGGATGAAGTAAATTTACACAGGCAGATAGCCCAGTTTATAAAAGAAAATGCATGTGTGGATCTGTTGCTTACCTATGGAGAACTTGCAAAGAATATACATGATTATGTGAGAGAGCATTTTAGTGTCTGTAAGGCTTTGCATTTTGATGACAAAGCAGAGCTTGATACTTTTTTGAAAAAGACAGTGGCAGCCGAAGATGTAGTGCTTTTTAAAGGCTCTAACAGCATGAAACTTTTTGACAGTGTAGACTATATAACAGATAGGAAGTAATTATGCAAGAGAGGTTTGCAAAGCTTATTTTGGATATATCCCATCACAAGGTGGATAAGTTATTTACATACATAATTCCTAAAGAACTTGAAGCGGATATAGAGCTCGGACAGGCGGTCGAGGTTGACTTTGGTAATTCTAAAATAAGCAGGAAAGCCTATGTTGTAGAAATATCCGACAGTACGGACATAGAGTATAATAAGTTAAGGTATATAAAAGGCATATTAAAAAGCCAAAGAGCAGCAGATATAAAACTTGTAAAGTTGGCACTTTGGATGAGCAGATATTATGGCTGTACCATGTCAAGGGCTATAAGTACGGTACTTCCGGTAAAAAAGAAGGTTGCTGCCATATTAGACAGCTATATATATAGGAATTTTGATATTTCAAAATCAGATGAAATTACAGCCTTACTTAAAAAAAAGAGAAGGACTTCATGGATAAGGCTTATAGAAGCTTTTAAGGATAACGAAGGTCTGACCTTTGAATATGTGAAGAAGGTACTTAAAATAAGTCCGGCAAATATAAGCAAAATGCAGTCGGAAGGCTATATAAGACTTGAAAGTACGAGATTATACAGAGAACCGAAGTTCGTATCAAAAGGAAGTACTTACTATATAGAGCTTAATAAGGAGCAAAGCCTTATAGTTGAAAGTTTTAAAAACGATATCAAAGAAAAAGAAAGAAATTACCTGCTGTTCGGCATTACCGGCAGCGGTAAGACGATAGTTTATATAGAGCTTATAAAACACATTCTATCCATGAAAAAGCAGGTGATCTTCCTCGTACCTGAGATAGGGCTTTCCTATCAGGTGATAAGGCAGTTATCCCTGGTTTTTGGAGACAGGGTGGCAATAATTAATTCAAGCCTCTCTTACGGAGAAAGGCATGACCAGTTTCAAAAGGTGGCAGATAAAAAGGCGGATATAATGATAGGACCGAGAACCGCTCTTTTTACTCCCTTTGAGAATGTAGGTTTAATAATTATAGACGAAGAGCATGACGGAGCATATAAGAATGAAAATATGCCAAGGTATGATGCCAGAAGGGTGGCAGTGGAAATAGCAAAACTGCATAATGCAAGTTTGGTGCTTGGAAGTGCCACTCCCTCCATAGAAAGTTATACTATGGCACTGGAGGGAAAGTATAAACTTTTCAGGCTCAGTAAAAGAGCAAGGGAAGGTTCAAGTATTGCCGATACGCATATTGTAGATTTAAGAGAAGAATTAAAACAGGGCAATAAGTCGATATTCAGCAGGAAACTCAGTCAAATGATACTTGAGAGGCTTAAGAAAAAGGAGCAGATACTCTTATTTATTAACAGAAGAGGCTATTCAAACTTTGTGTCATGTAGAAGTTGCGGTGATGCGATAAAGTGTGTGCATTGTGATGTTTCAATGACCCTACATAAGGATAATGTATTAAGATGTCATTACTGCGGCTACAGTATGCATTTGCCCACTGCCTGTCCGAGTTGTAATTCCAAATACCTTGCAGGATTCGGTATAGGAACACAAAGACTTGAAAGTATGACTGCCAAGATGTTCCCGACTGCCAGAGTGCTTAGACTTGATACGGATAATGCACACAAAAAAAACAATACGGATAAGATTTTAAGCAGTTTTGAAAATGGAGATTATGACATACTTATAGGCACTCAAATGATAGTAAAGGGGCATGATTTCAGTAAGGTAACACTTGTTGGTATTATGGCAGCGGACATATCTTTATATACATCCTCATACAATGCCTCCGAAAGAACCTTTGCCTTACTTACACAGGCGGCAGGAAGGGCAGGAAGAAGAGAGAGACATTCGGATGTGGTGATCCAAAGTTACAAGCCTGAACACTATGCTATAAAGGCGGCGGCAACTCAGGATTATGAAAACTTTTATAAGGCGGAGATAGCCTATAGGAAGATGTTACTTTACCCTCCGGCAATACATATACTTTCAATTCAATTTGCCGCACTGTCTGAGGAAAAGTTATTGGAATTTGAAAAAAAATTTATCATAAAGCTAAGTGCCGCTGTAAAGGAGTACAAGGCTATAATTACAGGACCGGTAACCCCAAGCGTATATAAGCTTTATGATTATTACAGAAAAATACTATATATAAAGCATTACCAATATGATATACTAAGTGAAATTAAGATTATAACGGACAGTATAGTGGATGAGCTTAACAGCTCGCTTGATATAGCGATCCTATATGATTTTACATAGAATGGAGATTAAAAATGGCAGTAAGAAATCTTAGATTTTTAGGAGATGATATTTTATTAAAACCTTGTAAGAGGATAGAGACAGTTACAGACAGAATAAGCATTTTAGCAGAAGATATGATAGAGACTATGAGGGTTTCCAAAGGTGTAGGTCTTGCCGCACCGCAGGTCGGTATACTTAAAAGAATAATGGTAGTAGAGGTGGAAGAGGGTAACCCTATAGTATTTATCAATCCTGAGATCACAGAAAGGGAAGGTGAGCAGTTCGGCTTGGAGGGCTGTCTTAGTATACCCGGTAAGACAGGTATGGTAAGAAGACCGCAGAATATACATGTTAAGGCATACGATCTTGACATGAAAGAATTTGAGCTTGACGCACAGGATTTATTTGCAAGGGCTATTTGTCATGAATGCGATCACTTGGACGGAAAATTATACATAGATCTTGTAGAGGGTGAATTAATGGACTCCGAAGCTGATGAGGATGAGCAGGAAGAAGAACTTCAATAAACCTTAAGTATAGAATAGGAGCTTTAGATATGAAGATAGTATTTATGGGAACTCCCGATTTTGCAGTGCAGCCGCTTAAGGCTCTTATAGAGAACGGGCACGAGATTGCCTTGGTTGTTACAAAGGAAGATAAGCCAAAGGGAAGAGGATATGAGATGAGTTTTACTCCTGTAAAAGAAGAAGCCCTTGCAAATGGAGTAGAGATATTTCAGCCGACTACATTAAATACAGAAGAAGTATATGAAAAGTTAAAAAGCATAGACGCTGAACTTTATGTAGTTGTAGCTTACGGAAAAATATTGCCCCAAAAAATACTTGATCTTCCAAGGCTTGGCTGTATTAACATACATGCCTCCTTGCTTCCTTCATACAGAGGAGCAGCACCTATACAGTGGGCTATAATAGACGGCCGCAAAAAGACCGGTATAACGACCATGCTTATGGACAGCGGACTTGATACCGGAGATATATTAAAAAAATACGAGATAAATATTGAAGATGATGAAACCGGCGGAAGCTTATTTGAAAAACTTGCTCTGCTTGGAGCCAAGGCTATAGTAGATACAATAGAAAATTTAGATAATATAGTGCCGGTAAAGCAGAAAGATACGGATACAAAATATGCAAGTGTATTGCAAAAAAGCATGGGTAATATAGATTTTTCAAAAGACAGGGATTATATAGAAAGGCTTGTAAGAGGCTTAAGCCCGTGGCCAGGAGCATACAGCAGTTTAAGAGGAAAGAATATCAAACTCTTAAAAGTAAGCAAGGTCGATGTGGTAAACATAAAATATAAAAAGGAAGATTACGGGAGACTTATCAGCACTAAGAATAATCTTTATGTAGTATGTAAGGGCGGATTGCTTGAGATATTGAATTTACAGCTTGCAGGTAAAAAAGCCATGCAGTCATCTGAATTTCTGCGAGGTTTTAAACCTGAAGAAGATTGGTTAAAGAGAGGATAAGAATATGCTTTACGGATATGGATTTGATTATACATATATCTTAGTACTTATAGGAGTAGGGCTTGCAATGTGGGCATCGGCAGGACTTAACTCCACTTATGCTAAGTATTCGAGGATAGCTTCAAGTATGAATATGACAGGGGCGGATGTTGCAAGAAAGATGCTTGCGGATAACGGAATATATGATGTGGAAGTAAGACATATAGCAGGTTCGCTTACCGATAATTATAATTCAAGAAATAAAACTGTTAATTTAAGTGACGGTATATATAATTCAACTTCGGTAGCGGCTATAAGTGTAGCTGCACATGAGTGCGGTCATGCCGTACAGGATAATGTAGGCTATATGCCTCTTAGGTTCAGAGCGGCTTTATTCCCTGTTGCGAATATAGGTTCAACTCTGGCTTGGCCTATGATACTGCTTGGAATTTTCCTCGGGCATATCGGAGGGATGTTTATACAAATAGGCATATTACTTTTTATGTTTGCGGTACTTTTCCAGATAGTTACACTTCCTGTAGAGTACAACGCCTCACACAGAGCCTTGGTTCAGTTAAGAGATTGGTCAATGCTTAGGCAGGATGAAGAGGCGGGAGCAAGAAAGGTTCTTAATGCGGCTGCACTTACCTATCTGGTAGCGGCAATATCAAGTATTTTACAGCTTTTAAGACTACTTATTTTATTTGGAGGAAGAAGAAGGCGTGCCTAAGTCCGGTAATAATGTGAATACAAGGGCTGTGGTTTTGGATATTTTAACAGATATCAATGAAAACAAAAAGTACAGTCATAATGTAATAAATAAAGCTTTTAGAAAATACAAAAACTTAAATAAACAGGACAGAGCCTTTGTATCAAGATTGGTTCACGGTACCTTGGAAAGACAGCTAAGTATAGATTATATAATATCTTTATACAGCAAGGTGAAAGTTTCTAAAATCAAGAATGTGATACTTCAAATACTAAGGCTGTCCATATACCAAATTATGTATATGGATAAGATACCCGACAGTGCAGCTTGCAATGAAGCCCTAAAGCTCGTTGAAAAAAGAGGCATGGTCGGATTAAAGCCTTATACTAACGGACTTTTAAGAACTGTAGTAAAGAACAAAGAAAATATAAGCTATCCGGATATGTCAACAAAGTACTCAATGCCTGAATGGATAGTAAAGCTTTTTAGTGAAAGTTATAGTAAGGCGGAAGTAGAAGAAATACTTGAAAGCTTTTTAGAAGATAAAAAACTTTGTGTAAGAGTTAATTTATCCAAAACAGATCCGGACAGTATTACAAAGGCCCTTGAACTTAGGGGGATAACTGTGGAAGCCTTTTCCTTTTTTGAGGACATACTTTATCTTAGTGATATTTCTTCTATTAACGAAATAGAAGAAATAAGTAGCGGAAAGCTTTGTATACAGGATTTTTCTTCTGCAATGGTTGCAAGACTTGCAGGTATTAAGATGCATGATACAGTTATAGATGTCTGTGCCGCTCCGGGAGGAAAGTCCTTACACGCAGCCGATATACTTAATGGAAGCGGTAAGGTGCTTGCCTTTGATATAAGCGAGTCTAAGCTTAAACTTATAGAGGATAATAAAAAAAGATGTGCTTTTGAAAATATCCATATAGACTTGGCAGATGCAAGTGTATTAAAACCTGAACTTGTAGCCTCGGCAGATGTTGTTATAGCGGATCTTCCCTGTTCCGGTCTTGGAATTATAGGCAAAAAACCGGATATAAAGTATAATACAAGTTATGATGCAATAATTGCTCTGAGTAAAATTCAAAGACAAATACTTGATAATGTTTCACAGTATGTGAAAAAAGGCGGAAGGCTTGTCTTTAGTACCTGTACTATGACAGACATAGAAAATTTACAAAACAGAGACTATTTTTTAAAAAAGCACAAAGATTTCAGACCGCTAAACCTTAGCACTAAGTTAGGCACTATGGAGTGTGATACAAAAGAAAAGGGATATTTGCAGCTACTTCCAAACAGACACGGAACAGACGGTTTTTTTATAAGTGTGTATGAAAGAGATTAGTAATGAGAGATATTAAAAGTTATAGCCTTGCCCAAATGGAAGAATACTTATTAAGTATCGGTGAAGCAAAGTACAGGGCAGGGCAGATCTTTGAGTGGATACATAAGAGAAATATAAAAGATATAGATGAGATGAGCAATATATCCGCTAAGCTAAGGCTTAAGCTTAAGGAAGACTGTGCATTGTTAAATGTGGAAGAAATACTTTATAAGGAATCGGCTATAGATAAAACGAGAAAGTACCTTTTTAAGCTGCCTGACGGCAATATTATAGAAAGTGTTTTTATGAGATACAAGCATGGAAACTCAGTATGTATCTCTTCACAGGTCGGTTGTCGCATGGGTTGCAGATTTTGTGCCTCAACCTTGGACGGGCTTTTAAGAAACTTAAGCCCTTCGGAGATGCTTGATCAAATTTATAAAATAAGTCGTTCTACAGGTGAGAGAGTATCCAATATAGTACTGATGGGTGCAGGAGAGCCTATGGATAACTTTGATAATGTACTTAAGTTTATAGAAATTATAAACAGCGAACAGGGGCTTAATATAAGCCAGAGAAATATTACCGTATCAAGCTGTGGTTTAGTTCCCAAAATAAAAGAGCTTGCCGATAAGAAACTGCAAATAACTTTGGCACTTTCGCTCCATGCTGCAGATGATGAAACCAGAAAAAGTCTCATGCCTATAGCAAATAAATACAGTATAAAAGAAGTTTTAGATGCATGTAGGTATTACTTTGACACAACAAAAAGAAGAGTTAGTTTTGAGTATGGGCTTGTAGCCGGAGTAAATGATACCAAAGAAGAGGCGCTTAAGCTTTCAAGGCTTATCAAAAATATGCAGGCTCATGTAAATCTTATTCCTATTAACCCTATAAAAGAAAGGGATTATAAAGAACCCACTCATAAAAATGTACTTGCATTTAAGCAGATACTTGAAAAATCAGGTATACAGGCAACTGTAAGGCGAGAAATGGGCAGAGATATAGACGGTGCCTGCGGGCAACTTAGAAGAAGTTTTATGGAATAGACAAACTTATAAAAATCTTGGAGGTATTAAATACTTATGAAATCAGTGGCGCGTACTGATATAGGTCGAGTAAGAAGCATCAATCAAGATGTGGTAATGGTTTTGGATGAGTCCGATAAAGCGCAGTTTAACCTATACATTGTGGCTGACGGTATGGGCGGAGCAAAGGCGGGAGACTATGCAGCCAAGGCTTTAGTACAATATGTAAAAGAATACATAGATGATCATGATGATTGCACTATAGGTCTTATAAGAAAAGCAATAGAATATGCCAATACAAAAATTTATGAGCTATCCCAAAATAATAAACAACTTAAAGGTATGGGAAGTACCGTTGTAGCGGCAGGCATAAGCAAAAGTGCACTGTATGCCTTTAATGTAGGAGACAGCAGACTCTATATCGTAAGAGATAAACTTATACAGATCACTAAAGATCATTCTTTAGTTGAAGATGAGGTGGCAAAAGGACATATTACAAGAGGCAGTGAGGAATATAAACTCAACAAGAAGTATATTACAAGGGCTGTAGGTGTAGAAAGAGAAGTTGATGTTGATATATTTGAAGTTGAACTTTTAGAAGGTGATAAAATATTACTATGTTCTGACGGTTTAAGTAATATGATAGATGATAAAGAAATTTATGATATAATAAGTAAAAGTGAAAGCCTTGAAACGGCAGTGGATACTTTAATTGAAACAGCTAATGAAAAAGGTGGCACTGATAATATATCAGCTATACTCATAAATTATGAAAGGGAGGTATAGGCTTAATGTTACTTAGAGCAGGAACCTTTCTACAAAACAGATATGAAATAATCAGGCTAATAGGTGTCGGAGGAATGTCCGAGGTATACAAGGCAAAGTGCCATAAGTTAAACCGCTATGTTGCAATAAAGATACTTAAAGAAGAGTTCGGTAAAGATTCCAATTTTGTAAAAAAATTCAACATAGAGGCACAGGCAGCCGCAAGCCTATCACATCCTAATATAGTTAATATCTATGATGTGGTCAATGAAAATAATATGCACTTTATAGTAATGGAGCTTATAGAAGGAATCACACTTAAAGACTATATAGCTTCAAAAGGCATGCTTGATATAAAAGAGGCAATAAATATAGCAATACAGGTGGCTAAGGGACTTGAATGTGCTCATGAAAGAAATATAGTACATAGAGATATAAAACCGCAAAATATTATAATTTCGGTAGACGGTACCGTAAAGGTGGCAGACTTCGGCATAGCAAAGGCTACTACGGAAGAAACGATCAATACATTCGCACTGGGATCGGTTCATTATATATCTCCCGAGCAGGCAAAGGGAGTGTATACCGATATAAGAAGTGATATATATTCTCTTGGCGTAAGTCTGTATGAAATGATATCGGGCAGAGTTCCTTTCAACGGGGAAAATGCTGTAGCTGTGGCACTTGCACATGTTGAAGAAGTTGTAACACCGCCCTCTATATATAACTCAAAAATAAGTCCCGAACTTGAAACTATAGTGCTTAAATGTATGCAAAAAAGTCCGGATAGAAGATATCAAAATCTGAAGGAACTTATAAGAGAGCTGCAAAACCTCCTTATGCAAAGAAATGATACCAGTGCAGAAGTGGATTCGCAGACCAGAATGATAGATAAAAGTGATATAGTTTCCATCAACAGCATAAGAAGGGATACAAATCAGTCTTCAAATAAGCCCGATACTTATTATGATGAAAAAGTAGAAGAAGAGGACATAGAAGAAGATATAGATGAGCCTAAGGATAAAAAAACCGCTAAAAAAGAGAACAAAAATAAAGAAGATAGCGATGATAAAAAAATGGACTCCATAATGACTGCGCTTGGAGCAGGAATAGCGGTTATTATAGTTGTAGTGATTTTATTTTTTATAATAAGATTTTCAGGCTGGACTCCATTTCCTAAAAATGAAGAAAGTAAGAATGTAATATCAACCGAAAGCAGCAGTGCCGAAAGTGAGACAAGTGCCAAGGCGGACATAGAGGTACCCAATATAACGGAACTTCCTCAGGATGTTGCAAAAACAAGGCTTGAAAGTCTTTCACTTAAAATGGTCGTTGCCTCAAGCAAATATGATGATGAAGTTACCAAGGATTATGTAATATCTCAGAACCCTTACCCTAAGGCAAAGGCAAGCAAGGGAGATACGGTTGAGGTAGTGCTAAGTTTAGGTAAAGAGCCTATTGACCTAAGTAAACTTAATCTTTCAGGTATAAGCACTGAAGCGGCAACTAAAATACTTGAAGGAAAGGGCTTAAAGGTAAGTGTTGTAGATGAATTCAGTGAGAGTGTTGAAGCAAATATGCTTATAAGATACAGTCCTTCGACAGCGGAAGAGGGACATACCGTTACCCTTTATAACAGTAAGGGCAAAGAAGTAAGTAAAATCAAGGTTCCCAGTCTGGTGAATAAGGATGAAGAAAGTGCAGTAGCTCTTATACAGGCTGCCGGCTTAACTGTAGGTGATGTAAAGACTGTACACAGTGCTTCAGTGGAAAAAGGTTATATAATATCTCAGGATGTAAAAGCCGACTCCGAGGTGGATCCGGGAAGCAGTGTAGGATATTCTGTAAGTTCAGGACCCGCACCTGAGACGACCCAAGCCACACAAGCTTATAAATATATAGCTTCAATAGATACGACATATAATATTGCAGACTTGATAGGTCCGGCTTCTTCAACTACCAGTGTTAAGATCATGATAAGACTGAAACAAACCGTATCAGGGCAGGTAGTATATACTACTTTGATGGAGCCCAGAAAACTTACCGGTGATACCATACTGCCTGTCAAATTCAAATCTATAGAAGGGGCGTACGGTGTCGATCAAGGAGAGGTGGAAGTAGTGGAAACCAATACCAACAGTGTACTTAAGTCCTATACGGTAGAGTTCTTTAAGGTTCAATAGAATGAAAGGACGAATTGTAAAAGGAATTGCCGGATTTTATTATGTAAATACCGGATCGAAAGTCTATGAATGTAAGGCTAAGGGCTTATTTAGAAATAATAATATAAAGCCCTTGGTCGGAGACTTTGTTGATATAGACATAATAGATGAAGAAAAAGCTTTGGGACACATAACTAAGATACTTCCGAGAAAGAATATACTTATAAGACCTGCTGTAAGCAATGTTGACCTTATTGCTATAGTACAGTCTACAGCTTCTCCAAAACCAAGACCCTATCTTATGGATAAGTATTTTATAAATGTCCAAAAATATGATATTGATTTTATCTTAATATGGACTAAGTCCGATCTTATTGATGATGAGGCAAAAGAGTATATTGAAGTATATAAAAGTGTCGGGATCAAAAGTTTTATTATATCCGAGAAAGCGTCCGATATAAATGAGTATGATCTACTTATAGACTTTCTTAAGGGAAAAACTACAGCTTTAGCAGGTGTGTCAGGTGTCGGCAAATCAAGCCTTATTAATAAAATGTGCGAAAGAAAGCGTATGGAAGTAGGCTCTTTAAGTAAAAAAATAGAAAGAGGCAAGCATACAACAAGACATTCGGAAATATTTTGCATAGATAAGGATACCTATATATATGATACTCCGGGATTTAGCTCCATAGAACTCAGTGATATGGATGAAGAAGATTTGGAAAGTTATTATCGTGAAATGGCAAAACTTTCAGGTGACTGTAAGTTTAATAAATGTTCACATATAACAGAACCAAATTGTAAGATAAAAGATGCACTAAATTGTGGTAAAATATCTAAAATGAGATATGATAATTATACAAAGATATATCAAGAACTAAAAGCGAAGAGGAGACATTAAATGAAGATATTATCGCCTTCCATATTATCAGCTGACCTTAGCAATATCAAATCTCAGCTTGACCTACTAAAAAAAATGTCTATAAAGAATTTACATGTTGATGTTATGGATGGAGCATTTGTACCATCTATATCTTTCGGTATGCCTTATATAAAATCACTTAGAAAGCATACCGACCTTGTACTTGATGTACATATGATGGTTGAAGAGCCGGACAGGTATGTTGAGGAAATGTGCAAGTCGGGAGCCGATATAATAACCGTGCATGCGGAAGCCTGTAAGCATCTTGACCGAACCGTGAATCATATAAAGAGTTTCGGAGTTGCTGTCGGAGTGGCACTTAATCCTTCTACTCCCATAGTTATGCTTGATGAGATCCTACCCTTTATAGATATGGTCTTGGTGATGAGTGTAAATCCGGGCTTTGCAGGTCAGGCATTTATACCTTATGCGGCTCAAAAAATAGCTAGGCTATGTCATATCAAGAAGGATAATAAACTTGATTTCAGTATACAGGTAGACGGAGGAGTTAATGCGGAGACACTTCCTACAGTTCTTGAAGCCGGAGCTGACAATATAGTCGCAGGATCGGCTATATTTAACGGAGACATAGTAGAAAATATTAATTTATTCAAAGGTATAATGGAAGAAGTTGACTAGAGTATGTTAGGTGTAGCTTACATAATATCAGGTGGTGAGATTGACAAAGACTTATTATCGGCTTTAATGAATAGTCGAAAAAAAGCTGATATAGTTGTTGCTGCCGATGCAGGACTTAAGGGTTTGGACGAGCTTGAAATAAGCCCTGATTTTATACTTGGAGACTTTGACAGCTTGGAAAAAGAGGTTTTGGAAAAGTACTCAAAAACTATAAACATATCAAGATACAGCAGTGAAAAAGACTTTAGTGATACTGAGCTTTCAGTTGAGCTTTGTGTATCGAAAGGCTTTAAGAACATTACTATACTTGGCTGCTTCGGTGGAAGAATGGATCACAGCTTAGCCAATATAAACCTGCTTTACAAGTATTATAAAGAGGGTGTATATATAAGTCTTTTAGACAGATATAACAAGTTGTATCTTATAGGCAAAAGTCAAATTATACATAAGAATGATATGTGGGGAAAGTACTTATCAATATTTCCCATGGGAAGGGTTATCAAGGACTTTTCCATAAGCGGTGTCAAATATCCGCTTAAGAATGTTGTTTTGGATAAGTATAAAAACCCCAGTCTTACTATAAGCAACGAAATTATTGATAAAGAGTGTAATATAGACTTTAAAAACGGTATGATTTTGATTGTAGAAAGCAAAGATTTTTAAAGTCTGAATAAAGATAAGGAGGATTATATGGAATATGTGTTGTGGAGTATATGCTTTGCCGTATTTTTGGTTATAGAGCTGGTTATACCCAGTTTAGTATCCGTATGGTTTTCTATAGCCGCACTTATTATGGTATTTATAGCTCCCTTTGTTAAGGACTTAAGAGTGCAGACTTTTATATTTGCCTGTATTTCCTTTATCTTACTTTTATCACTCAGAAAAGTAGCTAAAAGATATCTGAAACCGAAAGACAGCCTAAGGCATGAAGAGGTTGAGATAGTAAATACTCTTGGAGTTGATAAGGGAAGAAAATTTTATGAAGTAAAGTACAAAGGCGGAATATGGTCGGCTATAGGTAAGGAAGATCATAACAAGGGAGATATACTGACTATAGGAAGCTTTGATGGAAATAAAATAATTCTTAAAGATTAAGGAGGTCTCATTATATGGGAGTCGGAATAGCGGTATTCGCTTTTATTCTAATAGTAATAATTTTAGCAATTACTTTTAAGTCTATAAGAATAGTGCCTGAGTCTAAGGTGTATGTGGTTGAAAGACTGGGTAAATATTCTCAATGTTTGAATTCGGGACTTAACTTTACCAACCCGTTTTTTGACAGTATAGCTAAGGTAATATCACTTAAGGAGCAGGTTGTAGACTTTCCGCCACAGCCGGTTATAACTAAGGATAATGCTACTATGCAGATAGATACTATAATATACTATCAGGTTACAGATCCCAAGCTTTATACTTACGGTGTTGAAAGACCTATATCTGCTATAGAAAACCTTACAGCTACAACACTTAGAAATATCATAGGTGATATGACGGTAGACCAGACACTTACATCAAGAGATACTATTAATACCACTATGAGAAAAGAGCTTGATGATGCTACAGACCCTTGGGGTATAAAGGTAAATCGTGTGGAGCTTAAAAGTATTATTCCGCCACAGGATATAAGAATAGCCATGGAAAAAGAAATGAAGGCGGAGAGAGAAAAAAGAGCCAATATCTTGGAAGCTCAGGCTAAGAAGGAAAGTGCCATACTTGTTGCAGAGGGTAACAAACAGGCTGCGATACTTAATGCCGAGGCAGCCAAGGAAACTGCTATAAAGAAGGCGGAAGGTGAGGCACAGGCTATCATATCTATCCAAAGAGCAAAGGCGGAGAGTATAAGGCTCTTAAATGAAGCCAATCCTTCAAATGCAGTCTTGGCTATTAAGGGTATGGAAGCTTTTACAAGTGCGGCTGACGGTAAAGCTACCAAGATAATCATACCGAGTAATATACAAAACCTTGCAGGTTTAGTATCAAGTTTTGCAGAACTGAATGAAAAGTATGATGAAGGTAAAGAGCAGATCAATTTAGATGTTAATAAGAATTAGTGTTAAAATATAAGTAACTAAAAGCTGTTGCATTTGTATAAGTTAATGCAGCAGCTTTTTTAACGGAGAGAATAATGGAAAAAAATCATGATATATGCATATTCAGCTTTACCAAAGGGGGAAGCGAATTAAATAAAAAACTTGTATTGGCTTTGTCAGAAAGTGAGCAGGTAAAAGGATATACTTATAAGAAATTTGTATCTGAAGATGAGGTTTTGCTAAACAGTATTGAATGCAGTACAGATGAGTGGCTTTTGGAAAGGTTTTATAAAGTAAAGGCAATAATATTTATCGGAGCTATAGGCATAACGGTAAGGCTGATATCCAAACTTTTAAAGGATAAATTCAGCGATCCGGCAATAATTAGTCTTGATGAGGCGGGTGAGTTTGTAATTCCTATACTCTCAGGTCATGTAGGCGGTGCCAATGAGCTTTCAAGAAAAATAAGTGCTCTTATAGGGGCAACGCCGGTTATTACCACAGCTACAGATGTAATGAAGCTTTGGGCAGTGGATGAGTGGGCGGTAGGAAATAAACTGGCAATCACGGACAGAAAGCTTGCCAAAGACATCAGTGCGGCTGTACTTGATAATAAAAATATAGGCTTATTTACGGACTATAAATTTGATAAAGCACTTCCAAAGTATATAAAACTCAATGAAGAGCAGGATATAAATGTATGTATAAGTACAAAAGCAAATCAGGATTTTACAAAAAAACCCTGCCTTAGATTAGTGCCTAAAAACATAGTTCTTGGTGTAGGCTGCAAAAAGGATACGGATGTAGAGCATATGAAAAAAAGCCTTGATACCTTCCTTGCAAAGCACAATTTGGATAAAAAAGCCATAGAAAAACTTGTAAGCATAGATATTAAAAAAGAAGAAAAGGCTATTACAGAACTTGCAAAAAGCCTTGGAGTTGAATTTGTAACATTTACAAGTGAGGAGTTGCTGCAAGTTGAAGGTGAATTTACAAGTTCAAGCTTTGTAAAATCCAAGGTAGGAGTTGATAATGTATGCGAAAGGTCGGCAGCCTCGGTGTATAAAGATATTATTATAAGAAAAGAAAGTTACGGCGGTATAACTTTTGCGGCAAGTTGTGATTTGAGTATGGAATATAAAATATAACTTAAAGTATTGATACTATAGTTCAGAGGTCTTTTAATCCGTGTAATATGGAATATAAAGTTTTTGCCAAAGATGAATGACCTAACTGAACTGTAACCGTGTGAATAATTGGGTATGTAAAAATCAATATTATTGCCGGTGTAATGTATCATTGATATTTAATTAATATCAGCAATAACAGAGTAGATTTTAATTATCTTTGACTATATATGTTACAATCTATTGACAAAGTAGTAATAAAGCTATATATCAACGACACACTATATTAGTATAAGCATACCTTTTATTTATATTTGCACTGAAATTTAAGAGCGGAGGAATAAAGCTTTATATGATTTTAATAATAGCCGAGGATAAAGAAAAAATTGAAATCGCTAAAAAAGAAGTAAAAAAACTTTATAAGACAGATGATGAGGAGATAAAAACCTTGCTTGAAATCTCAAGAATACTTGTACCTATGTCAAAAGAGGAGAGAGCTTATTTATATGATTATGGAAAAAAAGCAAAGGAGCTTGCACAAGAAGCTAATATGGTATATCTTTACAGGGAGAAGTTAATTAGACTAAAGTAAGCAGAGTAATAACTTTTAAAGCAGTTAGGGGTAAATATGTTGAAATTAATTAAGTATTTGAAAAAATATAAGTTGGAAACATGGCTCTCACCTTTATTTAAACTTATTGAAGCAAGTTTTGAATTGTTAGTTCCAATAGTTGTTGCAAGTATAATAGATGTGGGTATAGCAAGGGCTGATACCGCCTTTATATTAAGCAGAGGACTGATACTGTGCGGACTTTCCATATCCGGTCTTATATTTTCTATTATAGGGCAGTACTTTGCAGCCAAGGCATCGGTGGGCTTCGGTACGGAATTAAGAAATGCCATATTTAAGCACCTTAATACACTTTCAATTAAGGATTTGCAACAGGTGGGAAACGACACCTTGATCAACAGGGTAATAGCGGACACCACTCAGGTACAGACCGGAGTCAACTTGTTCTTCAGACTTGTATTAAGGTCGCCTTTTATAGTGCTTGGAGCTTTGATAATGGCTTTTTTTATAAATGCAAAGCAGGCTCTTATCTTTGTGGGAGTTATCATAGTACTTTCTATAATCATATACTTTGTAATGAAGGGAATACTTAAGCGAAATGCTGTTGTAAAGCAAAACCTTGACCTTGTTTTATCAAGAACTGATGAAAACTTAAGCGGAGCAAGGGTGCTTAGAGCATTTTTAAGAACGGAAGAAGAAAAAAAGGAGTTCAGGGTATTTACCGACAGACTGTTTAACTCGCAATTAAGTGTAGGAGCCTTGGATGCCATACTTAATCCTATTACCCTGCTTATAGTTAACCTGGCTATAATACTTATACTTTATAAAGGTGCTTTTAATGTATATACGGGAATACTTAGTGCCGGACAGGTCGTTGCCTTGGTTAATTATATGTCTCAAATATTAATAGAGCTTATAAAACTGGTACAACTTGTAATCTTACTATCAAAAGCAAGTACCTGTGCAGACCGAATAGATGAAATATTTGCAACAAAGACTTCCATAGAGTATGGTGATTTAGAGCTTAAAGATATTAAAAAAGGAGATACTTTGCTTGAATTTGACAATGTAAGCTTTGCTTATCCCGATAAAAAATCAACTCTGGAAAATATAAGCTTTTCTATGAAAAAGGGTGAGAATATAGGAATTATAGGAGTTACGGGTTCGGGGAAAAGCACTCTTGCAAGGCTTATAGTAAGATTTTACGATGCCGATTCGGGAAGTATAAGACTGTGCTCTGAGGATATAAAAAGTTATAGTAAGGAAGCATTACTGAATTTTGTAGGTATGGCTGAGCAGCAGATACATTTATTTAAGGGTAGCATAAAAGAAAATATAACTTGGGGCAAGGAGGCAAATGAGGCTGATTTGGAAAGTTGCATAGAAGCGGCACAGGCTAAGGATATCATAAAGGCAAAACAAAAAGGCTATGATACCCTGCTTGAAGAGGGAGGAAAGAATCTTTCAGGAGGTCAAAGACAGAGACTTTCTATTGCAAGAGCTCTTTATCATAAGCCCAAGTTACTTATACTTGATGATGTAAGCTCAGCCCTTGATTATATTACCGAGCTTAGGTTAAGAAAGTCGCTTGAAAAAATAGAAGATATGAATTTTATAATAATCTCTCAAAGAGTGAGCAGTATTATGCATATGGATAAAATTATAGTAATTGATGAGGGCAGTATAGAAGCCATCGGTACTCATAAGGAGCTTATTAAAAAGTCTCAACTATATAAGGAGATATGTTCAACCCAGCTTGCAGCGGAGGAATTGGTATGAAACAAACCGTCAAAAGACTTATAAAAGACTTATTTGAATTTAAGTGGCATATAATATTTATATTGGTATGTGCCATACTTATAGTGCTCAGCAATCTTTTTATTCCCTTATACATAGGAAGGGCTATAGACTGCATTAAATTAAAGGAATCTGTTGACTTTCCAAATCTTTATAAAAATCTTATTTATATATTTATTGCCATAGTCATATACGGTATATCACAATTTGCCCTAAACAGACTGAACCAAGTTATAAACTGTGAAGTGGCAAGAAATCTTAGAAACAAAATGTTTGATAAACTTCAAAGACTGGACTTTACTTATATAGACGCTAACCCCAAGGGAACGATTCTCTCACATATAATAAATGATGTGGACATACTGACAGAGGGTCTATATATGATGTTTTTACAATTTATTACCGGAAGTCTGACCATAATACTTACAATAGCTTTTATGTTTTATATAAACCCTGTCATAACCTTAATTGTAATCTTCCTCACCCCCTTATCAATGCTTGTTGCAAGATTTGTATCAAAAAAAAGTTTTTCCGCTTTTATAACTCAGGCAAATAAGAGGGATAAGATATTAAGTATGACAAGAGAAAACATTTACGGTATGTCAAGCATCTATCTTTTTAATAAAGAAAATTACAAGTATGAGCAATTTATAAGCGCCGATGAAGAGCTTAGAAAAAGCAGTTTGGATGCAATATTTTTCTCCTCAGTGCCCAATCCTTCTACCAGAGCAATCAATGCTTTTATATACGCACTTATCAGTATAGTAGGGGCTTTTTTGGTAATATCCGGTAATATAAGCATAGGTAATCTGACAAGTTTTCTAACCTATGCACAGCAGTACAGTAAGCCCTTTAATGAAATAAGCGGAGTAATTACGGAGCTGCAAAACGCCCTTGTGTGTGCTAAGAGGGTGTATGAATTTTTAGATGAAAAAGAGTTTGAAAAAGACAACGAAGACAGCAAAGCAGTAGATGACATAAGCGGTGACATAAAACTTGAGGCTGTGGCTTTTTCTTATGATAAAAGCAAAGATTTTATAAAAGATATGAATCTTTCTATAAAGTCCGGTATGAAGGTGGCATTGGTGGGACCTACGGGCTGCGGAAAATCAACCTTGATCAATCTGCTTATGAGGTTTTATGAGACGGACGCAGGAGCTATACTGGTAGATAATTACAATATAAAGTCAATAAAAAGAAACAGCCTTTTGTCTTCATACGGTATGGTATTACAAGATACCTGGCTTAAGTCGGGTAGTATAAGAGAAAATATTGCTTTTGGCAAAAAAGATGCCTCACTTGAAGAAATAGAAAAGGTGTGCAGGCAGTGTATGGCGGACAGTTTTATAAGGAGGCTCCCAAAGGCTTATGACAGTGAGGTGGATAAGGGCGCTGAAAATCTTTCAATAGGTCAAAAGCAATTACTTTGTATAGCCAGAGTTATGCTTAGCAACCCTCCGGTACTTATACTTGATGAAGCAACCTCTTCCATAGATGCAAGAACCGAATTAAAAGTAAAAAGGGCTTTGGATAAAATGATGGAGGGTAAGACTTCATTTATAGTTGCACATAGACTTTCTACGATAAAAGAAGCCGATATCATACTGGTTATGAAAGACGGTCATATAATAGAAAGAGGAAATCATGAAGAATTAATAAAACAAAACGGTTTTTATAAAGAATTATATAACAGTCAATATGTTGGATAAAAATAAAAAGTATGGTATAGTTACTTTAGTAATAATATAGTGATTTTTACACAAAAATAATCCGTATAGAGGTGCTTATGTCTAAAAAAGAATAATAATAGTTACAGTATGTATATTGGTTTATTAAATTATTGTAGGTGTATACAGTTTTGTTATTATGAAATATAAGAAATTATTGCTTAAAGGATTTGAGGAAACTAAAAGTAAATATAGAGGTAATTAGAAGAAGTAATTATTATATTTAATATGTTGTTAAATGTAGATATCATATAAAAAGGGGATTATATGTTCAAGATAAGGAAAGGGCTGTTTTTAGTAATAATCTGTATGTTTACTTGTTGTACTGTTCTAAGCTCATGTAGTTTTATAAATAAAGAAGAAACAGAGCAAAGCAGTGTAAGAAAAAGCAAAAGAAAGTCAAAAAAGAAAAAGAAGAACAAAAAAAATAAGGATAAGAAAGATAAGGACAAAAAAGAAACCGATAAAAAAGAAGCCAAGGAAAGTGAGAAAGAGGCTAAAAAAAGTGACTTGAAAGTCAGCATTTTAGATAATGCGAGTGAAAGAAAGATGCTTAAAAATAATCTTGCAGAGACATTGGACGCTTTTTTATCTTCAAGTTACACAGTCCTAGTGGTAGATGTTGATGGAATAGATGAGGAGTATTCTTTAATTGAAACTAAAATCAATTACGATAAAAATACTCTGTACTTTGTATCATTGGATCACTCTGATGAAGATTATCCGATCACTATTATAACAGACGGAGAAGTTGCCTACGAGACCAATGAAGACAATACAGCATGGGAAAGGTATGACTATCATGCCGATTATGTTGATACCCCTATGATAGGTGCTTCCTATATAAGCTCTATAAGCTTTATTTATGCGGCACTTGATGCTAATCTTTATTGCGAGTATTATCCGGAAAAAAATTCTTATTATATTGAAGCTTATAAAGAGGAAGTTGAGGGACTTGATTTTAAAGCAATAAATTCTAAAATCAAAAATGCGGATAAACTGGATCTATATGATGAACTTCTACTTGAAAATGAAAAAGGCATAAAGATGGATTATTCTGAGTATGGCATATTTAAAAGGGATTATATATTTAGTGTTGAAGATAATTCATTTTTTATTTTTGAGACACTATATGATGAAAGCGGTGAAGTAGTTGAACATTCCTCTATAGTAAAATTAAAAGAGGGAGCAAGTGATATAGAAGATAAGAACAAGTTGATCAATATATTCAAGAATTTAAAAGAAAAAGATGATGATTATGAGGAGGATAAAGATGATGATTATGAGGAAGATAAAGATTCTGATTTTCAATTCTTAAAGTATTAAAATGTTACTTCCGTTATAATTTCTTATAAGTAAAGGAGATAGTGTTCCATGCTAAAGAAGAAGATATTTGCAGTTATAATGTATGTATTGGCTTGTTTTACAGTGTTAAGTGCCTGTGCTTCTACAGCTAAGGAAGAAACCGAGCAAAGCAGCGAAAAAAAGGCTAAGAAGAAGGATAAAAAGAAGAAGGACAAGAAAAAAGAAGAGGGTTCGGAAGATACTAAAGAAAGTGAAAAAGAAACAGCGGAAACACTTGAGGATTTGGGAGTAATCAGAGACCGAGAAGAACTCAAAGCCCAACTTGTAGCTGAGCTTGACGATTTTTTAGCTTCGGATTTTACATCAGCTGCCGTTTCCGATATGTATGGTGATGAAGATGAAAAAGATACCGTATTTTCAAATAGAATAGAATATGAAGATGGGTTACTATACTATACGGTTATTGATGACAGTAAAGAGGATGAGGTAGTTTATATATTAACGGATGGAAAGGTAGGATATGTAAACTTTGGTGAAAGTACGGTTTGGAACAGGCTTGGAAAAGATGAGGCATTAAAAGATGGACCTTTAACGGATGCTGCCTATATAAATTATATCAGTTTTATGTACGCAGCACTGGATGCGGGTTTGGATTGTCCTTATGCATCAAACTATCATGCGTATTATTTGGAAGCAAATGAAGAAACAGTAAATAGCCTTGATCTAAAAGCTATAAAATCCAAACTTAAGAATGTAGATAAATTCTTGGAATATGAAGAATATTTAGCGGTAAACGAGGAACGGTTAAAAACTTATAATAACGAACAGGGAGCATTAAGAAAAAGCTATCTGTTTGAATTTAAAAATGATGAATTATTTTTTATGGAATTAGTATATAACGAAGCAGGTAAAAAACTGGGACATTCAATTACAAAACGAATAAAACCAATCGTTCAGGAAGATACTAAGATAAGTTATATTGAAAAATTTAATAAAATAAAAAGTATGGATACACATAACTAAGGGTAAATAAAGAGTTAATATATTATCTTGTAAAGATACTTTCTAAGTAAAGGAGAAAATTATGTTAAAGAAAAAGTTATTTGCAGTTGCAATGTATGTATTGGCTTGTTTTACAGTGTTAAGTGCCTGTGCTTCTACAGCTAAGGAAGAAACCGAGCAAAGCAGCGAAAAAAAGGCTAAGAAGAAGGATAAAAAGAAGAAGGACAAGAAAAAAGAAGAGGGTTCGGAAGATACTAAAGAAAGTGAAAAAGAAACAGCGGAAACACTTGCAGATTTAGAGAGTATGGACGAGAAAGAAAGGCTTAAAGCTCAACTTGTAATGGAGTTGGATGATTTTCTTGCCTCAGATTTTACATCAATTGGCACATACAGTGAAAATAGTGATAAAAGTTATAAGTATTCAGTATTTTCAAGCAGAATTAAAGATGAAGAAGAGACTTTATATACTTCGGTAATTGAAGATAGTAAAAACAATTATTCTGTCAACCTCATGACCGACGGAAAAGTAGGATATGTAAGTTATGGTGATACTCCGGGTTGGAATAGGGTTGAAGATAAAGAGGCATTGATAATCGGTAGAATGACGGATGCTTCCTATATAAGTTATATAAGTTTTGTGTATGCAGCAATAGATGCAGGTTTGGATTGCCCTTATGCCTCAGAATATTCGGCGTATTATATTACAACAAATGAAGAAACGGCAGGGAAACTTGATTTAAAAGCAATAAAGTCAAAACTTAATAATGCAGATAAATTCTCGGAATATGAACAGTATTTAGCCTTAAATGAGCAATATCTAAAAGCCTATGATAATGAACTCGGAGTAGTAAGAAAAAGTTTTTTATTTGAACTTAAAGATAATGAAATATCTTTTACGGAAATTTTAAATGATGCAGAAAATAAAGATTTGTATCATTCAGTTACAAAGAGAATAAAATCAAGTGATGATGAAGAAAACAGAGTTAATACTATTGAAAAATTCAATAAAATAAAAAGTACAGATTCAAATAACTAAGGAAATATAAGGGGTTTATAAATATTATCTTATGCCGATTCTTTCTAAGTTATGAAGGGAGAAAATATGATAAAGAAGAAGGTATTTGCAGTCATAATGTATGTATTGGCTTGTTGTACGGTGCTAAGTGCCTGCACTTTTGCAACAAAGGAAGAAACCGAGCAAAGCAGCGAAAAGAAGGCTAAGAAAAAGTCAAAAAAGAGTAAGGACAAAGCCGAGAAAAATAAAGTAAGTACAGAAGAAGATACAAAAAGTGAAGAAAAAGCCAAAAATCTTGCAGGTACGAATAAGTCAGGTGATAGTAAAGAACTTAAGGATAAGCTTGTAGAGGAGTTGGATGATTTTCTTGCTTCAGATTGTACAATGATTATAGTCAGTAATGAGGCGACTAACTATAAAATTGTTGAAGTTAGGGTTGAAACCGAAGCGGATGTAATATATTCTTCATTAAGCCAACTTGGCAGTGAAAATGATAGAACTAATATTATAACAAATGGAAAAATCGGATATATAAAATATGGAGATAGCGAGGGGTGGTACAGAATTAGAGAAGAGGATGCCGGATTATTGGATGGAGGTCCTTTGATAGATGGCAATTATATACATTATATAAGTCTTTTCTATGCAGCCTTGGATGCCGGCTTGGATCCTACATATTCGTCAAGTTACGGTGCCTATTATATGGAAATCGATAAGGAGACGGCAGAAAAACTTAACTTACAAGCAATAAGATCTAAATTAAGCAATAGCGATAAATTGGCTGAGTTTGACATGTATTTAAGTGAATACGAAGCTTACTTAAAAACTTATGATGAACAAAATGGCATTAAATTAAAGACTTATTTATTGTTTATGAAAGATGATGAAATAGCGGTCACGGAGACCTTAAATAGTGAATCTAATGACACCTTGGAAATTTCCATTGCAACTAGGGCGAAAGCTGAAGAGAATGAAAAGACTAAGGAAGAGCAGATTGAAATTTTTAATGTAATAAAAAGTTCAGATACATCTAATTAGTAAATTATAAAAGGGGATTAAAAAATTAACAAAACAGATATTTTATAAGATAAGGAGAAAATCACCCATGATAAGGAAAAAGTTATTTGCAGTTTTAATGTATGTGTTGGCTTGTTGCACAGTGCTAAGTGCCTGTACCTCGACAACAAAGGAAGAAACCGAGCAAAGCAGCGAAAAGAAGGCTAATAAGAAGTCGAAAAAGAGTAAGGACAAAGCCGATAAAAAGTCAAAAGAAGATACTGAAAAAGAGAGTGAAGAAAGTAAAGAGAACTTGTCAAACAAACTTAAAAAGGATGAAGACTTTGAAGGAAATATTGACGATACTAAAAGAGAAGAATTAAAAGCTCAAACTGTGGAAACTTTAGATACTATGCTTGCTTCTGAAGCACTTACAATAATGTGGGAAGGTATAGGTAACGGTATTGACGGTAAAATGACACTGGGAAGATATGTGGACGGAGATAGGAGAATATATTTTTTGTCTGCCAATGAACATGACCCTTCCAAGCTCTTTTATACAATGACAGATACCAATAGAGCCTATGTAAGCTATGATACAAAAAATTGGGGACCGGCTGAAGAAAAGGAAAGATTAAGCGGTCCTCCTATGTTGGCGTCTTCATTTCCAAGTTACCTTAGTTTGATTTACTCCGCTTTAGAGGAGGGATTTGATATTAAATATTTACCTGAAACCAATATGTACGAATTTGAGAGTAATGCGGAAAAAATAAAAGATGTTGATATACACTCAATAAGTTCAAAAATTAATACTAAATCCCAATATGATGAGTTTGCAGACGAGTTCGTATTAAATGATATAAATATAAAATCCTATGCTCTCGGGATTGCTAAAAAGGTATATAGGTTTACTTATGAAAACGGAACCTTTCTAATTATGGAAGAATTATATGATAAGGATGATAATAAATTTGAAACTTCAATACTTATAGTCATGCAAAGTAGCGATCCGAATGCTAAAAATGTTGCCGTAGAGATGTTTGATGCCATAGATGGTAATTTTAACGGTCAATAATCAGTTACAGTTTTGCTAGCCCGGATATATCTGTATAATATGCTAAATGAAAGCTTGCTTTCAGCTACATATTATACAGATATATCTAACAAGCTACTGTCAATATTCATCTTCGTCTGATTTATAAATAAGATTAAATATTTTCAGGTTATTTTGACGAAGATGAATGCTACCTGAACTGTAACATTAATTAGGCAATTTGGATATTTTACTGATTGCTAAATTAGGCTATATGGTATATAACATAATAGTTTAATAGTTTTATGCAGCTACAAAAGAAGTTAGGAGAGGTTTTAATGAAGGAAAAACTGGAAGAGTTAAGACAAAGAGCCTTAGAAAAAATCAAGTCCATAGAAGAGCTTGATGCATTGAATGAACTTAGGATAGCTTATCTTGGTAAAAAAGGTGAGCTTACACAGATATTAAAGGCGATGAAGGATGTATCTGATGAGGAAAGACCCAAGATAGGTCAGATGGTCAACGAAACAAGGGAAATTATAGAGGAAAACTTAAATCAGATAAAAGACAAATTAAATAAAAGGATAAGGGATGAGAAAATAGCTTCTGAGACCATAGATGTAACCTTGCCGGCAAAGACAGTATCTTTAGGGCATTTGCATCCCAATACCATAGCTCTTGCGGAAATAGAGAAAATATTTATTGCCATGGGTTATGAAGTGGTAGAAGGTCCGGAGATAGAGTATGATGAATACAATTTTACCAAACTTAACATTCCGGCAAACCATCCGGCTAAGGACGAGCAGGATACTTTTTATATAAATAAGGATATAGTGCTCAGAACCCAGACCTCTCCTGTACAGGCAAGAGTTATGGAAACAGGTAAGGTTCCTATAAGAATGATTTCACCGGGAAGAGTATTCCGTTCAGATGAAGTGGATGCAACACATTCACCGAGTTTCCATCAGGTAGAGGGTTTGGTTATAGATAAGAATATAACATTTTCAGATTTAAAGGGAACGCTTGCAGAGTTTGCAAAAAGGCTTTTCGGAGAAGATACCAAGGTCAAATTCAGACCACATCATTTTCCGTTTACAGAACCAAGTGCAGAAATGGATGTAAGCTGTTTTAAGTGTAAAGGAAAAGGTTGCAGGATGTGCAAGAGCAGCGGTTGGATAGAGATACTGGGCTGCGGTATGGTACATCCTCATGTTTTTGATATGTGTGGCGTGGACAAGTCAGTATATCAAGGTTTTGCTTTTGGAGTGGGACTTGAAAGAATAGCACTTCTTAAGTATGAGATAGACGATATGAGATTATTATACGAAAATGATATACGCTTCTTAAAACAGTTTTAGAAATTAATGTATAGGAACTGAAAGGGATTTTGATTATGAATACAACACTTTCTTGGATCAAAGAATATGTACCGGACTTAAATGTAGGGGATCAGGAATTTGCCGATGCCATGACTTTATCAGGTACTAAGGTGGAATTTTATAAAAGATTGGATACAAATTTAGAAAAAATAGTAGTGGCACAGATACTGTCAATAGAAAAGCATCCGGATGCGGATAAATTAATAGTATGCAAATGTGATACGGGAACTGAAGTTTTGCAAATAGTAACCGGAGCAAGTAATGTAGCCGTGGGAGATAAGGTGCCTTTGGTACTTGACGGCGGCAAGGTAGCCGTAGCACATGATCTTAGCAGACCCGAAGGCGGTGTTAAGATAAAAAGCGGCAAGCTTAGAGGAATTGAGTCTTTCGGTATGATGTGTTCCATAGAAGAACTGGGACTTGATAAGAATTTTTATCCCGATGCTCCTGAGCATGGTATATATATATTGCCGGCTGATGCAAAGCTTGGAGAGTCGGTTACAGATCTTTTGGGGCTTAATGATACAGTATTTGAGTACGAGATAACCTCCAACAGAGTGGACTGCTACAGTGTACTCGGTATAGCAAGAGAGGCGGCGGCTACATTTGCAAAGAAATTCAATCCTCCTGTACTTGAAGAAATAAAGGGAGAGGATGATATAAATAAATATCTTCAGGTGGAGATAAAAAGTCCGCTTTGTAAAAGATATATTGCCAAGATGATAAAAAATATAAGGTTAAAACCATCACCTGCGTGGCTTAGACAAAGACTTATATCAAGCGGAGTAAGACCTATTAATAATATAGTGGATATCACCAACTATGTTATGCTTGAGTATGGTCAGCCCATGCACGCTTTTGACTATGAAAAGATAGCAAAGGCTAAGATAGTGGTTGATACCGCTAAAGACTCGGAAGAGTTTACCACCCTTGACGGACAGATAAGAAAGCTTGACGAAAGCATACTTATGATCAATGACGGCGAAAAGGCGGTTGCAATCGCAGGAATTATGGGTGGAGAAAATTCTAAAGTTTCAGGTGATATCTCTACTATGGTATTTGAGGCGGCTTGCTTTGACGGAACCAATGTAAGACTTTCATCTAAGAAGCTTGGACTTAGAACCGACTCTTCCGCAAAATTTGAAAAGGACTTAAGCCCTCAAACTGCACTTTTAGCCATTGAAAGAGCCTGCAATTTGGTAAAGGAGCTTGATGCCGGAAATATAGTGGACGGTATTATAGATGTTTATCCGGTAAAACAGGAGAAAGTAAGAATAGACTTTGAGTTTGAGAGAATTAATAAGCTGCTTGGAACCGATATCTCGAGGGAAGATATGCTTGAGTACCTGAGCAGAATAGAAATAAAGTATGATGAGGGCAGCAATAAGCTTATCATTCCTGATTTTAGAACCGACCTTCATTATATGGCGGATATAGCGGAAGAGGTTGCGAGATTTTACGGATATGATAAGATCCCTACTACCTTACCTGTAGGAGAATCTACTGTAGGTGGAATATCTTATAAACTTAAGGTTGAAGAAACTTTCAGATATGTAGCCAGATTTTTAGGATATTCAGAGGCTATGAGCTATTCTTTTGAAAGCCCTAAAGTTTATGATAAGTTATGTATACCGAAAGATTCCAAGGAAAGGCTTGCAATAGAGATAAGCAATCCTTTAGGCGAGGACTACTCTATCATGAGAACAAGCCCTCTTAACGGTTTACTTACTTCTTTATCAACCAATATCAACAGAAGAAATAAGAATGTAAAACTGTATGAACTTGCCAATATTTATTTGCCTAAGGAGCTTCCGTTAAAGGAGCTGCCGGATGAGAGAATGCAATTTAGCTTAGGTTTTTACGGGGAGGGTGATTTCTTTTCAATGAAGGCTGTGGTGGAGGAAATGCTTACTACAGCAGGTTTATTTGACAGAATAAACTATGATCCAAACTGCGACAGACCTTATCTGCATCCGGGAAGAAAAGCGGAGATTATATACAAGGATGTAAGTTTAGGCTACATAGGAGAGGTACATCCTGAGGTTTTGGAAAATTATGACATCAAGGCAAGAGCCTATGTGGCAGTGTTGGATATGCCAAGCATAAATCCGTTCACTTCCTTCGATGTGAAGTATGAAGGTATAGCAAAATATCCGGCAATAAGCAGGGATATAAGCATGGTAGTACCTAAGAATATACCTGTTGCCGAAATAGAAAAGATAATAGAGAAAAATTCAGGAAAGTTACTTGAGTCCTATGAACTTTTTGATATCTATGAGGGTGAGCAGATAGAGGCAGGATACAAGTCAGTTGCTTATAATGTAGTATTCAGAGATAAGACAAGAACTTTGGAAGACAAGGAAGTTGTTGCCATAATTGAAGATATAATTAAGGCTTTAGAAAGCATTAATATAAAATTGAGAATGTAAATATTTTAAGGGGGACATTATGGATTCAACAGTACTTATTACCGTAGTTTCAGGAGTTGTGATGGCTTTGCAGATATTGTATATGTGGCTGGGGCGCAAATTCGGCTGGACCATATATATAAGGCCGCTGTGGCTGCTTATTTGGTTTATATTATTTGTAGGCGGTATATACTCACTTGTAACAGGTAATAGAATCATCGGTTAGTTTTATTAAAAGATGTATGGGTATTTTTTATAAAAGATATTCCATACATCTTTTATTTTAAATAACAAGCAGATGTATAGTAGAAGCTTTACAATGAAATACAAGTATGATAGAATAAGAATAAAAAGGAAATAAATTTATGGCACAGATTAGTTTACGAGTTGATGATGAAGTAAAAAAGAATGCAGAAAAGACATTTGATGCTATTGGATTAAATATGTCTACAGCAATTAATATTTTCCTAAAAGCTGTTGTAAGAGAAAATCGTATTCCCTTTGAACTGTCAGCAGATCCTTTCTATTCCGGAACAAATATAGAAAGATTAAGGGAGTCTATTAGGGAAGTTGAAACAGGAGAAAAAACTTTAACAGAGCATGAACTGATTGAGGGGTAGATTTATGCGAAAATGCCTACTTTTGGCAATGTCGTTCCCATTATAAAAGTACATAGCTTACAATAAATAAAAACTTGTATATTTTATACATAAGTATTATAATTAGAGTACAGTTCTTCGGGGCGGGGTGCAAGTCCCCACCGGCAGTTAAAGTCTGCGAGCTGCTGTAGGCAGTTGATTTGGTGTAATTCCAAAACCGACGGTATAGTCCGGATGGGAGGAGGATTATTTTTTTATGTCATAAATCTTAGGCATAAAATATTCTACAATCTTTTAATATTTTTCCGTAGGCTGAATAAATTCTAAGGAGCCATAATATGTCTGATTTTGTAAAATTGGTTATGGAAAATGTAATATTTGTTATTCAGTTTTTATTCATCGTATTTGCTATTTTTTTACTTGCTTATATAGTAGAAAAAAGAGTCTTAATTTCGTCAGGTATTAAAGAAAGAATATTAAATACTAAGTCTATAGTATTCATAGGTCTTTTCTCAGCATTAAGTACGGTACTTATGCTTTTTGAAATTCCTTTATTTTTCGCACCTTCTTTTTATAAGATAGATTTATCGGAAATTCCCGTACTTATTATAACCTTTACTTTGGGACCTACAGCCGGAGTCTTGACCGAATTTTGTAAAATACTTCTTAAACTTGTATTCCGTTCTTCAAGTACGGCTTTTGTAGGTGAGCTTGCGAATTTTACTGTAGGTTGCAGCCTTATACTGCCGGCAAGCTTTTTCTATCTATTTAATAAGGGCAAGAAAAATGCATTGATTGCCTGTGCTATAGGAACTTTGTGTATGACAGCCTTCGGTTCTGCATTTAATGCAATCTATTTGTTACCGAAGTATGCACAAATGTTCGGACTTCCGATACAGGAATTTGTAAATATGGGAAATGCAATAAATCCGGCAATAAATTCTGTTGAAACCTTTGTGCTTTTTTCTGTGGTACCGTTTAACTTATTAAAGGGAGTGGTGGTTTCAGTAGTTACTCTACTTCTTTATAAAAGACTCCGTTTTATATTTAAGTCCTAGCAGACACGGATTGACCGACATAGTTTTTAAAAATCAATCTTAGGTTTATAAGATTTTAGTAATTAATGATATATTATATTTTGGTAATTATATGATAGACTATAATAAGTTGTGGTTTAGGAATGTAGATTATTAAAAATGTAATAGAAAGAAGGATAAGTTATGGATATAAAGGAAAAGGCTTTAATTGCACATGAAAAGTGGAAGGGCAAGATAGAGGTAATAAGCAGAGCAAGTGTAAGAAACAAAGAGGAACTTGCGGTTTGTTATACTCCCGGGGTAGCGGCACCTTGTCTTGAAATTTCAAAGGATAAGGACTTATCATATAAGTATACAAGAAGGGCTAATCTGGTAGCAGTTGTAACTGACGGTTCCGCAGTGCTCGGTCTTGGAGATATAGGACCTGAAGCGGGTATGCCGGTTATGGAGGGTAAGTGTGCCTTATTTAAAGAATTTGCGGATGTAGATGCCTTTCCTTTATGCATAAGAAGCAATGAGGTAGATGATATCGTAAATACGGTGGCTTTACTTGCAGGAAGTTTCGGCGGAGTAAACCTTGAGGACATATCTGCTCCAAGATGCTTTGAAATAGAAGAAAAACTTAAAAAAATATGTGATATACCTATCTTTCATGATGACCAGCACGGAACTGCAGTGGTAACTGCGGCTGCCATGCTTAATGCTCTTAAAATAACAAAAAGAAGGCTTGAAGATGTAAAAGTGGTTACACTTGGTGCAGGTGCGGCAGGTATAGCCATCATCAAACTTCTTATAAGTATGGGACTTAAAGATGTGGTTATGTGCGACAGAAAGGGAGCTATATATAAAGGAAGAGAAGGCTTAAATGATGAAAAGAAAAAGATAGCCGAGATCTCCAACACGGAAAATAAAAAGGGAAGTCTTGCCGAAGTACTTAAGGGAGCGGATGTATTTATAGGAGTGTCCGCACCTGATATGCTTACACAGGATATGATTAGGAGCATGGCAAAAGACCCTATACTTTTTACTATGGCTAATCCCATACCTGAGATCATGCCGGATGAGGCAAAGGCAGCCGGTGCTGCGGTAATCGGAACAGGAAGAAGCGATTTTCCGAATCAGATCAACAATGTTTTGGCGTTTCCGGGAATATTTAGAGGAGCTTTGGATGTAAGGGCGGCGGATATCAATGACGAAATGAAACTAGCTGCCGCTTACGCCATAGCCGGCTTGGTAGATGATAAGGACTTAAGCCCTGAATACATAATTCCGGATGCCTTTGATAAGAGGGTAGCCGAGTCCGTAGCCAAGGCAGTGGCAAAGGCAGCTGTAGATTCAGGGGTGGCAAGGGTGTAATCACAAAGAGATGTAAACCTGTTGTCATATTGCATAGCTTACCGTACTTCATCTATAATCATTTACTTGTAAAATAAGTAGAGCATTAAAATGAAATATTTTTAGTTTTTTTGACGAAGATGAATGACCTACCTGAACTGCAATGTAGAATCAGAGCAAAGTGTTACAATATATACTTAGTATATTCACTTTGCTGCCATATACCTATATAATAGGCAAATGATGTTTTTGATTATTTTTCACATAGCCTATAAGAACAAATTAAAAGGAGAGAGCAGATGTATACATCTTTCAACTGGTCGGATTATGAGGTGCTTGATTGTGCCAATGGTGAAAAACTTGAAAAGTGGGGAGATTATATTCTGATAAGACCTGACCCACAAGTAATATGGAGTAAATATCTAAATAAAAGCTTGTGGAAAAGTGCAAATGCTCATTACCACAGAAGCTCAAAAGGTGGCGGTGAATGGGAGTTTTTTGATTTACCTGCTCAGTGGCAGATAAATTATGAATTAAGTGCTGTTAATAAAACTCTTACATTTAACTTAAAGCCCTTTAATTTTAAGCATACGGGACTTTTTCCCGAGCAGGCTGCCAACTGGGATTGGTCGGCGGATTTAATCGCTAAAAGATTAAAAAGTTCATCAAAAGTAAATGTGTTAAATCTATTTGCCTATACCGGAGCTGCAACATTGGCGGCGCTTGCAGCAGGGGCCAATGTAACCCATGTAGATGCAAGTAAGGGAATAGTGGCTTGGGCAAAGGAGAATGCCGCTTCTTCAGGTCTTAAAGACGCTCCGGTAAGGTGGCTTGTTGACGATTGTGTAAAATTTGTAGAAAGAGAAATAAGAAGAGGCAATACCTATGATGCCATAATAATGGATCCTCCTTCCTATGGAAGAGGAACTAAGGGAGAGATTTGGAAAATAGAAGAAAGCATATACCCCTTTATAGAAAAATGTACTAAGCTACTTAATGACAATCCTTTATTTATATTGATCAATTCATATACTACCGGTCTACAGGCAGGAGTGTTAAATACCATGCTTAAGCTGGCATTAAAAGAGAAATTCCCTAATGCAAAGGCAAATGCCGATGAACTCGGGATACCGCTAAAACAGTCGGATATATTTCTTCCTTGCGGTGCGGCTGCAAGATGTGAGTTTTAGGAAAGCGTAAGCAAATCGACATGAAGCCTCAATTGCTATATATAAAGTATATGGTACAATGTTAAATGTAAATATTACATATAAGACTTAGTCGACCGGTGTATAATTCAAAAATAACTATATCATGATATTACTTGACTAAAATAATATAATAAAGGAGATGTCTATGAGAAAGTACATATTTAGAAGCCTTACTTTAGCATCTTGTTTTGTAGCGGCAGTTGCGTTTAATTCATATGCTAAGGGTTGGGAACAGTCAGGATCCGATTGGATCTATATAGACGAGAACAACAGCAGAGTAAGGAATGAATGGAAGCAAGGTGCAGATTCAAGGTATTATTGGCTTAATTCTGAAGGTGTTATGCTAAGAAACGGATTTGTAGATGACGGCAACTATTATGTTGGAAGTGACGGTGCTGCCATTGTTAACAGTTGGAAAGAAATAGAGTCCGAAGGCAAGAGGTTTTGGGCATACTTTGACAGTAAGGGTAAAATAGTAAAGAACGGTTGGAAGAAGATTTCCGATGTATGGTACTACTTTAATGATGAAGGAAGTATGGCAACCGGTTGGGTAGATAATAATACCTACTATCTGGGTAAAGATGGAGCAATGTATACCGGCTGGCACAAGCTTTTACCACCGGATCCCAACTCCGATTCAGATAGACCGGCTTCACCTGGAGACACAGGGCTTGATGATGATAAGAGATGGTATTACTTCTTAAACAACGGTAAAAAGTATGTACCGGGTTCATCATTTGGAGAAAAGAAGATAGGTGAGCGTAAGTATGCTTTTGATTCAAGCGGTGCTATGGTAGTAGGTTGGGTCAATGTAGTAGATACTACTAACGATACTATAACCGACTACAGATATTACAATAAAGACGGTACTATAAGAACAGGTTGGTACTCAATACAGCCGCCTGATGCTCTGTCTTCTCAATATGATGATGAAGTTGAGTGGTTTTACTTTAATAATCAGGGAGTACCGCAGGCTTCAGGTACAAACGAGCTTAAGGCAGCCAATATAGTTAAGATATCAGGAAAACAATATCTTTTCGGAAAGAACGGTAATCCTATGACCGGACTTAAGAAGGTTTATATAGATGATGCGGGAAATTACAGCGCATATTACTTTGGCGGTTCCGATGAAGCTTATGTGCATACAGGAAAGCACAATATCAAACAGTCAGATGGTGAAACAGAGACCTACTACTTCCAAGAGGGAAGCGGTAAGGGCTTTACCGGAGTAAGAGACTCATCCCTTTACTACAAGGGAAGATTGCAAAAAGCGGACAATGATGCAAGATATGTAGTTATAAGCCTTAAGGAAGAAGGTTCTAATGCATTTACCAACTATGTGGTTAATACATCAGGAAAGATAGTAAGATCACTTACTGTAAAGAATGGAGATAAGGTAGAGTATAAGACCGACTCTTCAGGTGTACTTACACATATTAACGGAAGTGACCAAGGAATCAAGAATGCATTTACCAATCCTAAAGAACCGGTTTTTGAATAAGAGTTAAAATTATATTACAGTTTGAGCAGGTCATTCATCTTCGTCTAATTTATATATAAATTAGACGAAGATGAATTTCGGCAACAGCCTGACAGATATACATGTGTAATATACACCTGAAAGCAAGCTTTCATTTGGTATATTATACATATATATCTAAGCTGTTCAAACTGTAACAAAATTATCGACCGCAGTCATGTCGTTTTAAGGCGATGAGGCTGCGGTCTTAAAATGCGCTCTTAAAATAGGCACTTGCATATAGCTAAGATGTGTGCTATACTTTCTTAGTTGATAGAGAGACAGTTTAAATATCAAGTGAAAACATAACTTTTTTAAGACTGTGCCTTGAGTTTTATTAAACTAATATATTTAAAAGAGGTGAGATAATGAAAGCAGGAATACATCCAAACTACCATCAGGCTACAGTTACTTGCAACTGTGGGAATACATTTGTAACAGGTTCTACAAAAGAGGATATACATGTGGAAGTATGTTCTAAGTGTCATTCATTCTATACAGGACAGCAAAAGACAGCTATGGCTCGTGGACGAATCGATAAGTTCAATCGTAAATACGCGGTGAAAGCAGAATAAGATGTATAAAGGTTGAGCATTGCTCAACCTTTTTTATTATCGAAGGAGCGGTGTAAGAAATTTATCGCCTTGTGGCAATCACCGCTTTGTGATCTAGTATTGGGCTAAAGCACCCCTACTCGATTTACAGGAGCACTGTAATGCTCCCGATCAAACTATAACTTTAGTAAATATCAAATAAGAGAGGTAAGTAGATTGAAATATTCCGGTATAGGCGGACAGGCAGTTATAGAAGGCATTATGATGAAAAATGCCGATACTTATGCAACGGCGGTAAGAAAGCCTGACGGTACAATAGCCGTTGAGAAAGACACATATGAAGGACTGGCAAAGAAATTTAAGGTTCTTAGGATACCTTTTGTAAGAGGTGTTTTTGTATTTATAGATTCTATGGTGGTAGGTAGTAGAAGTTTAAGATTTTCAGCAAGTTTTTTTGAAGATGATGAAGACAGCAAGGAAAGCAAGTTTGAATCTTTTTTAAAAAAGGTTTTCGGAGAAAAAATAGATAATATTATTATGACCTTATCTATGATTTTTTCTTTTGCAGTAGCTATAGGCGTATTTATGCTACTGCCCATGGCTCTTAGCAACATACTTAAGCTTTATATATCCAACTATTATATAATAGCAATTGTTGAGGGCTCTATAAGAGTGGCTATATTTATAGGATATATATTGCTTATATCTTTGGTACCGGATATAAAAAGGACATTTATGTATCACGGTGCGGAGCATAAGTGCATCAACTGCTTGGAAAACGGTTTGGAGCTTAATGTTGAGAATGTACTTAAAAGTTCAAGAGAGCATAAAAGATGCGGTACAAGCTTTATTTTCATAGTTATGATAATAAGTATACTTTGCTTTATGGTTATAAGAGTTGATAATATATGGTTAAGAGCCGTATCAAGAATAGTGCTTGTGCCTGTAATTGCCGGAGTAAGCTATGAGTTTTTAAGTCTGGCAGGAAAATACGACAACTTTTTAGTAAATATTTTAAGTAAGCCGGGTCTTATGATGCAGGGACTTACAACAAAGGAGCCTACTAAAGATATGGCAGAAGTAGCCATTGTGGCAGTAGAAGAAGTATTTGACTGGAGAGAGTACCTAAGAGAGAACTTTTCAAGGAGCGATTTATAGATGGAAAGAACTTCCTATAGGAAGCTTTTTGCAAAAGCTCTTGATTTACTTAAAAGTTCAGGTATAGAGAATGTGGAATATGACATTAAAGCAATACTTACGGATACATTTGGCTTGGATCTTAACAAATTTATACTGGATATGGATAATGAATTTGAGCCGGATAAGGACTTGGAAGCTAAGTACCTATCAAGGATTGAAAAAAGGAAAATGCATATTCCCTTACAATATATTATAAATAAACAAAATTTTTACGGTCTGGACTTCTATGTTGATGAGTCGGTGTTAATACCGAGATATGATACCGAGAATATAGTAGACAGGATAGTAAAAGACTGTAAGGAAAATAAATGTCTTTCAGTGCTTGATCTATGTACCGGCTCAGGCTGTATAGCCGTAAGCCTTAAAAAAAACGGCTTTGAGAAGGTATACGCCGCTGACATTTCGGACAAAGCATTGGCTGTGGCAAAGCATAATGCAAAGCTTAATAATGCGGATATTATTTTTTTACAAAGTGATTTGTATGAGAACTTTCCAAAGGAAATAAGAGTTGATATTATAGTCAGTAATCCTCCATATATAAGTACTGATAAAATAGCGGAACTTGAAACGCAGGTAAAAGATTTCGAACCTAAACTTGCCTTAGATGGAGGAAAAGACGGATTGGATTTTTATAAAAAAATACTAAAATTATCAAAAGATTTTATTAATAAAAGCGGAAGATTATACCTTGAAATAGGTTATGATCAGGCAAAAGAAGTGGTTGATTTAGCAAAAAAAGAGGGATATTATAATATACAAATAATAAAAGATTTGTCAGGAAGGGACAGGGGGATATCTATGAGTGTAGATTAAGATCTTGCCAGACTCTTTAGATGCTTTATACTATTAATTTTAGAAAGGATAAACTTTATGTTTGAAAATTTGGATGATATAGTTATACACTATGAAGAAGTTATGGCAGAGCTTGGCAGTCCGGAGGTAGCTAATAATCAGGACAGATTTAAAAAACTGATGAAAGAGCAGGCGGATCTGCTTCCTTTAGTAGAAACCTATACTGCCTATAAGAATGCAAAGGCAGCTCAAACAGATGCACTTGAAATACTTGATACAGAGAGTGATAATGATTTAAGAGAGATGGCAAAGGAAGAGCTGGCGGAGGGTAAGAAAAAGGAAGAAGAACTTGAACAGCAATTAAAGCTTTTACTCTTACCTAAAGATCCTAATGATGATAAGAATATAATGCTTGAAATAAGAGCAGGTGCAGGTGGTGATGAGGCGGCACTTTTTGCAGCGGAGTTATATAGAATGTATACCCACTATGCCGAGAGTCTCGGTTGGAAGATAGAAATGCTTAGCTTAAATGAGAACGGCATAGGCGGATTTAAGGAAGTTGTAGCCATGATCAGCGGCAAGGGTGCATATTCAAAAATGAAGTATGAGTCTGGTGTGCATAGAGTTCAAAGAGTACCGGAAACCGAGTCCGGCGGGCGTATACATACCTCGACTGCTTCCGTAGCGGTTATGCCCGAGGCTGAAGAGGTGGATGTGCAAATAAATATGAGCGATATAAGAGTCGATGTTATGAGGGCTTCCGGAAACGGAGGACAAAGTGTAAATACCACAGACTCGGCTGTAAGGCTGACACATTATCCTACAGGTATAGTTATATATGCGCAGACTGAGAAATCACAGTTACAAAACAAGGAAAAAGCAATGACTTTGCTTAGAACAAAGCTTTATGAGATAGAGCTTGAAAAACAACAGTCTGCAGAGTCGGCAGCAAGAAAGAGTCAGATAGGTACAGGAGACAGATCTGAAAAAATAAGAACTTACAATTTCCCACAGGGAAGGGTTACAGATCACAGAATAAACTTAACTTTATATAAGCTGGATAAAATAATGAACGGAGATATACAGGAAATCATAGATGCCTGTATAGCTGCCGATCAAAGTGCAAAATTAAGCAAATTAAATGAGGGGTAAAGCATATGTATAAAGAAAAAAAAGACATAGACTGGAAGAACCTGGGATTTTCATACATGAGTACAGATAAAAGATATGTATCCCACTACAAAGACGGTGCTTGGGACGAAGGTGCATTGGTTGAAGACGATACTGTAAATATCAATGAATGTGCAGGAATACTCCAATATTGTCAGGAGTGTTTTGAAGGACTTAAAGCTTATACAACTAAAAAAGGTGAAGTTGTAACTTTCAGGGCGGATCTTAATGCGAAAAGAATACATGACTCCGCAAAATATCTGGAAATGCCTGCCTTTGACGAGGATAGGTTTATAGACGCAGTAGAGTCTGTATTAAGGGCTAATTATGCATGGATTCCTCCGTACGGAAGCGGGGCTACATTTTACATAAGACCTTATGAGTTTGCCTCAGGTCCGGTTATAGGAGTAAAGCCTTCGGATGAATATCAATTCAGGATATTCGGTATGCCGGTAGGTCCGTATTTTAAGGGGGGTATAAAGCCTCTTAATATTTGCATAAGTAAGTTTGACAGAGCGGCAAAGCATGGAACAGGGCACATTAAGGCAGGTCTTAACTATGCTATGAGTTTACACGCCTATATGGACGCAAAGGCAAGAGGATTTGATGAAAATATGTATCTTGACAGCGCCACAAGGACTTATGTAGAAGAAACCGGAGGAGCTAACTTTATCTTTGTTACTAAGGACAACGAGGTTGTAACACCAAAATCCGATACCATACTTCCCTCAGTAACAAGGCGTTCTTTACTGTATGTGGCAGAGCATTATCTGGGACTTAAGGTGTGCGAAAGAGCCATCAATGTAGATGAGCTTAAAGACTTTGCGGAAGCCGGGCTTTGCGGTACTGCTGCGGTTATATCTCCTGTTGGAAGAATAGTTACTGAAGAGGGTAAGGAGATACTCCTGCCAAGCGGTATGGAGGGTATGGGCAAGATAACCAAAAAGCTCTACGATACGCTTACAGGCATACAGTTAGGGGATATAGAAGCCCCTGAAGGATGGATAAAAAAAGTTATGTAGTAGTTCATACCACTTAAACTGTAGTTCATGCTTTTTATAACATTAAATAATATTTTGAATTATAATACGATACATAAGGTGAGTGATACAAATAAAGAGTTAGAGTGAGGAGAGAGTGATATAGGAAAAAGAGGGCAAAGTTAGAGTGATAATAAGTTGTTAGAGAGATATAGAGTTAGAGTGATTATAGGTTGTTAGAGAGATACAAAAGAGTGATATATGATATAAAAAATTAGATGATATAAATAAGGGTGATATAAAAGGTTAGAGAGATATAAAACAGAGTGATATAAATAAGTTAGAGAGATATAAAACAGAGTGATATAAGAAGTTAGAGAGATATACAAAAGAGTGATATAAAGAAGTTAGAGGATATACAAAAGAGTGATATAAAAAGTTAGAGAGATATACAAAACAGAGTGATAGAGTTTAGAGTGGTAAAATTGTTGCGAGTGATATAGGCGACAGAGCCGGATATAGGAATAAAGATAGAGAGTGATATTAGGGTGATTTAGTAGTACATAATACAGGTGCGACTTATATGTAAGTATACATATGAGTCTTTTTTATTTTAAGAAATGCCGTAATATATATGATACATACAAATCATAACAGTTATAATAAGTTCCTGAATAAGTACATTGTTAAAGGTATCCAAATCAAAATATCAAATATTAACAATAAATACTATTTTTGAAATATAGTATTAGTATAAGTTTATAGATATCAAGTGAAATATTTAGTCTACAATATTAAAAAACTGTAATTATTATTGCATAAAACAGTCAAATAATATATACTTACATTGATTATAACTAAAATATTAGATCCTGTGGTGGAGGTGATATTATGGCAAATAACGGAGTAGAATATAAATGCCCAAGGTGTACAGGTCCTTTACATTATTCGGCTACAGCACAAAAGATGCAGTGTGAGTATTGCCAAAGTGTGTATGAGGTGGCAGAGGTTGAGGCGATGTATCAAAATGAGATACAGAAAGCAGAGACTGATTCAGGTGGCTCAAGCGGATGGGATCAAAGCGGTATAAACGAAGAATGGACAGAGGACAATGTTAATTCTTATAATTGTAAGTCTTGTGGTGCTCAAGTAATTTCAGAAACTAATGAACTCTCTATAAACTGTCCTTATTGTAATAATCCTACTGTACTTTTAGGAAAATTTCAGGGTACTATGAAGCCGGACTATATTATAGGTTTTAAGCTTGACAAAGCACAGGCAGTTGCAAGACTTAAAGAACATTATAAGGGTAAGTTTTTTTTGCCTAAGGCTTTCAGTTCGGAAAACCATGTTAATGAAATAAAAGGTATGTATGTGCCGTATTGGCTTTTTAGTGGAGAAGTTGAGGGAAGTATAACTTATAAAGCTGATAAAACCTACACTAAGGAAGAGGGGGATTATAAAGTCAAAACTGTTGAACACTATAAGATACATAGAGAAGGTAAGTTCAAGTTTAATAAGCTTCCTATGGATGCGTCAAGTAAACTTGACGATACCTATATGGAATCCGTAGAACCTTTTAATTATTCCGATATGGTACCTTTCAGCAGTTCCTTTCTACCCGGCTTTATGGCAGATATATATGATGTAAGTGTTGAAGATACAGCAGGCAGAATTGCAGAGAGACTGATCAACAGTATGAAAGAGAATCTCAGAAAGACTGTGAACGGATATGAAAATGTACGCATAGACAGTGATGCCATTAATATAAGAAAAGACACGGTAAACTACGCCTTCCTGCCGGTTTGGATACTTAACACCAAGTGGAATGATAAGAACTATACCTTTATGATGAACGGTCAAACAGGTAAGTTTGTAGGTGATCTTCCGGTAGATAAGGCTAAGTTCTGGATGACATTTGCTGCTACATTTGTAGGACTCAGTATTATAATCATGCTGATAATTACTTTTTCCGGCTCTGCAAATGCTGCTGAGAGGGCAAATATCGGATATGATAATGAAATAGTATCAGAGTATTACTCTGATACTGTGATCTAACCTACCTGAACTATAACTATATAAGCAAGTTGTGATAATAAAATAAAAAGTTAACATATATTTGAGATTAAGTCTAAGGACAAAAGAAAGGTGGATTTATGTCTTCATATTTATTAGGTCTGGCAGGTGCGGCTATAGGAGCTATAGTTATATGTATGATGCTTCGCTCAAGTATGAAAAGCGTACATAGGGCGGCAAGTGCAGCCAATTATATCGATCCCAAGGATTTTGAATTGCTTAATAAAAAAGATACTTACATAGATAAGACGGTAACCAGAGAAAGAATCCAGACAAACGATTCAAATTCGTCAAATAGAAATTCAGGAAGAAAGTAAGAAGTAGAGAAAAAACTCAAACTTAGCGAAACTTAAAAATGTTGATCTACCTACATGCATGAGAAATATAAAAGTTATCTGACTGTCGTTATTGACAACCGGTTTTATTAAACATATAATAATAACAAAGTTATCAAAGGGAGAAAAATGGCAACAGGAAGATATGAAATTACACACAAAAGAATACTGGAAAGTGGCAAGATGCTGTTTCTCAAAGATGGATATGAACGAACCAATCTTAGGGAGTTATGTAAGACTGCCGGTGTGACTACCGGTGCTTTTTATAGGCATTTTGAGGATAAATCCGCTATTTTTAGCGAACTTGTAGATGAAGCGGCTAATGGTTTTTTATCCAGGTTTGATATTGCACAAGGAGAGTGTTTTGATTACATAGGCGAGGGCAATACGGATGAAGTTTGGAAGATTTCATTAGAAACCGTTACGGACTTTATTCACTATGTGTATTTGCACTTTGATGCATTTAAACTTATTCTCTGCTCTTCTGACGGAACAAAATACAGTAATTATATTGACCGGCTTGTTGAATGGGAATTGAGTAGTATCTATCGTATGTTTGATGTGTTGGATGCAAAGAGGATTTCGTATCATCGTGCAACCCATAATGAGTTGCATATGATACTTCATGCTTACTATGCCTGTCTTTTTGAAACTATATTACATGATTTCAGTGAGGAAGAAGCCTTGGCTTCTGCAAAGAGTCTGGCAGAATTTTTTTCTGCAGGCTGGAGGAAATTACTTGGATTTTAGTACTGCCACAGCAATGTGGCAGATTTTTAGAAACAAAAAGATAACTAAGTAAGCAATCTAAGTTATCTTTAAATCGTTGTAAAATAAGCAGACCAATTAATATGTTTGCACTATCCTACAAGGTTTCAAATAAATTTTATAACTTCAGGAGGTATTTGTAATGCAAAGTAATAAGTTAAATGCGAAAGATCTAATCAATGTCGGAATTTATACCGCTATTTATCTGGTGGTATTTTTTGCAGTAGGCATGTTAAATGCTATTCCTATCCTATATCCACTGGAATATATTTTATCTCCTATTGTAACAGGAGTACCGTTTATGCTGTTTTTAACTAAGGTAGAAAAATTTGGAATGGTTTCAATCATGGGAATTATCCTTGCTTTATTCTGGTATCTGATGGGATATACCTATATTCCAACCATCACATATATTTTAGCCGGTGTGTTGTCCGATCTGGTGTTCAGTCTTGGAAAATATAAAAGCTTTAAATTTGATATTATCGGCTACTGGATCTTTTCTTGCGGCATGCTGGGCTGTGCCGCACCTATGTGGCTTATGAGTTCTACCTATATGGAACAGGTAAGAGAGGCGATGGGAGATGAATATGTTGCAGGAATCAGTAAATACATGCCTTCATGGATGGGGTTTGCGGGAATCGGTATCATTTTGGTTTCCTCTGTAATCGGAGCACTTTTGGGAAGAAAGATGCTTAAAAAGCACTTTGAAAGAGCAGGTATTGCCTAAATGAAAGAGAATGTAATATATCAGCCGCCGAAACATAAGGGAGTATATCTTGATCCTCGTACAAAAGTTCTTTTTATGTTTGTGCTTGCAAGCTTGATATTTTTTGTGCATGATAAGCTTCTTTTGAATTGTGTGCTTGTGTTTATTCCGATAGTTTTGCTGCTTTCAGCTCATAGTTATCGTCCGGCTTTTATTTATGGCGGTTTATTTATAATCGCTATACTTACAAAGTTATTCCATGGGAAAATGGAATTCCCGTATTTGATAGCCATGATATTAGGGCTTATTGTTGAGCTTATATTTCGATTCTTTCCGGTATTTATGTTTGGATATTATATTATAAAATCGACAAAGCCGAATGAGTTTATATCCGCTATGAACTTGTGGAATGTTCCGGAAGCTTTTATTATTCCGATTTCAGTGGTTTTTCGCTTTGTGCCTACTTTGAGTGAGGAAAACAGGTCCATTGAAAATGCCATGCGAATGAGGGACATAAGATTCGGAACTCCTAAGTTTTGGAAGAATCCGATGATGATTTTGGAGTATAGAGCTATTCCCTTGATGATGTCGATAGCAAAAATAGGTGAAGAACTTTCTGCTGCTGCATTGTCAAGAGGACTTGGCGGACTGAAAAAAAGAACTTGTCTGGTAAATCTTAAATTTGGTGTCTATGACTTTATAGTGGCGGTACTTACAGTTCTTTTAATTGTGTGGGCAGCAATAGGGAGGATATAAGTATGGTAGTACTGAAAAATGTGTCTTTTTCTTACCACACAGCGGAGCATAAATCCGGCGTGTATGATATAAATTTAACTATTCCCTCCGGGCAGGTTGTCTTGTTTTGCGGAGCTTCCGGTTGCGGAAAGACTACCGTCACCCGTCTGATCAACAAACTTGCACCTTCCTACTATTTTGGAGAGCTGAAGGGAGAGGTACTGATAGATGGCGTAGATTCTTCTAAGGCAAACTTGTATGAACTCTCAAAAAAAATAGGCTCGGTCTTTCAAAATCCACGCTCCCAGTTTTTCAGTGTGGATTCTACAAGTGAAATAGCTTTCGGTTGTGAAAATACCGGAGTACCAAGGGAAGAAATGTATAGAAGAATTGGACAGGTAGCAGATAGTCTTAATATTGAACACCTGCTTGACCGCAATCTTTTTGCACTATCAGGAGGGGAAAAGCAAAAAATTGCTTGTGCTTCTGTTGCGGCAATGCAGCCGGAAATCTTTATTCTTGATGAACCTTCTTCAAATTTGGATCTGCATACAATTTTTGATTTGAAAGAAGTGATACGAAAATGGAAAGAACAGGGTAAAACAGTTATTATTGCCGAACACCGCCTGTACTATCTGATGGAACTTGTAGACAGAATAATATATATGGAAAACGGTAGAATAGTTAGGGATTTTCCTGCAGATGAATTTAAGAAAATTAAGGAAGAAGAGTTGCATCAAATGGGACTTCGCTCCGGAAAACTTATTAATTTTAAGATAAAAGAAAATAAATATAATGCTGAAACATTCAGCTTTTTTAATCTTTCTTTTTCCTACGGTAAACAAAAATTCCTTGATATCCCCGAAATACAGGTGCCTTATGGGGCGATTGTCGGTATTTTAGGGCATAACGGAGCAGGAAAGTCAACTCTTGCAAACTCTATCTGCGGATTTGAAAGGAAGACGAAAGGAAGCCTTAATTACAAAGGGAAAACCCTTACTCCAAAGTACTGGAAAAATATAAGTTATATGGTTATGCAGGATGTAAATCATCAGCTGTTTACAGAAACCGTGTTGGATGAGATCCTTCTTAGTATGGATGAAGATGGCAAGACCGCAAAAGATAAAGCAAAAGAGATTCTTAAAGAACTAAACCTTTATGAATTGTCAAAGCTGCATCCGCTGTCTCTTTCAGGAGGACAAAAACAGAGAGTGGCAATTGGCAGTGCTATAGCCGGTGACAAAGAATTGCTGATTTTTGATGAACCGACAAGCGGATTGGATTATAGACATATGTTGGCAGTTTCTAAACTCATGAAGCGCTTAAGCAGGGAAGGAAGAACTGTGTTTATCATAACTCATGATCCTGAACTTTTGCAAGAATGTTGTGATTACCTGCTTTTTATGGAGAATGGAAAGCTTTTATGGAGCGGAGACCGGACAAAAGAGAATACGGAACGGTTAAATGCATTCTTTGGAGCAGAAAATTTGGAGCAGAAAAGACATATTAAATAAGAAATTATGCCTAAAAACTCAAACTTCCCGTAGCGTTAATGTATTGTAAACATTAAATTTTTAATGTGCTGATTACATTTTCGGTATGAGAAGTTTGAGGTTAAACAAAAATTATTTCAAAGCCTTATTTACAAAGTATTCAAAAAGTTGTCTTGTATTCTCATAGGATTTAAAAATCATTTCGGGATGCCACTGTACTCCGAAGTAGCAGTCCATCTTGGTTGACTCGATAGCTTCTATAAGCCCGTCAGAAGAGGCTGCGCTTACGACAAAGTCATCAGCTAATCTGTCTATAGCTTGATGGTGGAAGGTATTTACCATGATCTTAGGCTGTTTAAATACATTTCTAAGTATGGTATTTTTTCTTACCTCCACATAATGGGTAAGCATAGAAGGATCATGACCTTGAGAATGTTTTAACAGCCTTGGATTTTCCATGTAGTCAAGATCTTGGTATAAAGTACCTCCCTCAAATACATTTATAAGTTGCAAACCTCTGCATATACCCATAATAGCTATATTTTTTGCCTTGGCTTCTTCAAGCAAAAGGAATTCGTACTCATCACGCTTATCTGATATTATTCCAAGTTTTGGAAGAGGTTCCTGTCCGTATCTGTGCGGATCGACATCCTGACCTCCGCTTAAAATCAAACCGTCCAAGAGTGAAACCTGATGTTTGATGGCTTCCTTATCCAAAGTCAAAGGAATAACCAAAGGAGTTGCACCGCAAGCTATAATTGCATCTATATAATCTTTATTTACATAAGCCCTTTCATATCCGGGAAACAGACCGTCATGGTCTATGATCAAACTTGAAGAAATACCTATAATTGCTCGTTTTTTCATTCTGTCCTCACTTAATATATTTTTTTATTATTCTATATGAATAAACTTATATTTTCAATAATATTTTTATAGAATCATTGTATTTATAATAGTTTCTGTTACAGTTAAGGTAATCCGGATATATGTATTATATGCCAAATGAAAGCTTGCTGTCGGATACATATTATACATATATATCTGACAGGCTACTGCTAACATTCATCTTCGTCTAATTTATAAATAGATTAGCCATTTTTAGGTTGTTTTGACAAAGATGAATAAGCTACCTGAACTGTAATCGGTTTATTAGATATTTGTTTTTATTTGCCTGTAAAATAGGTATAAAGATATTTAGGAAAGTTACCAAGCTAAGCAAGATGGAGATTAAGAAAGATAATTTTTAATTAAATAGTATTTTTATAAAAGATATATAAGTTGCAAGAATTATATGTTAGTTTAAATAAAAATAGTATCTTGATGAAACAAAAAACAATACATATTTCATAATGAATTATTTTATACTTGACATAAAGTTGTTATATGTTAAAATGAAGCTGTTGCTAGAAGATAATATAATTTTGCAAGAAATTGTAGTATTTTTTAGTTCTATAATTCTATATGTTTATTTAGGAGGACATATCCATGGACAATCAAATTCGTATTACACCGGAAACTATGCATTCAAGAGGTAATGAATTTACCACTGCAAGAGAAGAATTTAATGCGGTCAGAGATACTATGACCAAACTTATAGCTACCTTGCAGGAAGAGTGGGAAGGAAATGCCAGCAGAAAATTTGCCGAGCAGTATGAATCCTTATCCCCTGCATTTAATAACATGAATGACCTTATAGCTACTATAGCTCAGCAGTGTCATGATGTAGCAGACGCTATGCAGACCTTGGATGATGATATAGCAAGCAAGTTTTCATAGGGTGTTTGATTAAGGCTATTGCAAGCTAAGAGCGGCTAAGACTGATATCGGTGCAGTATTCTGAAAACAGAAGCAATTTGTTTTTGATTTTATAAATACAAGGTGAAAAATCAGAACTGTAAAATGATAATAGCGATATCTTGTAAAGACAGTATAATCAGCTTGTTTACCTAAAAGATACTGCACTCTGCTTGCAATAGTTTTATATCATCCAACATAATAGAATATTGATATGAATAAGTTGATAAGAGTTGCGTTTTTATTTGTACTTTCAATCAGCGTATTTTCCATAGGAGTGTTTTGTGGTACAAAACTAAATAAGGATAATCAAGAAAGAGTAATTGAAGAGATAAATAAAAGCTCAGATATAGCTTTGATAAATTTGGACGAGGGTGTGGAAATTGAAGGTAGGAAGTTGTATTATGCACAAAACCTGCTAAGTACTCAGGGTGAGAATCTTAAGTTTACAAGTCTTAATGATGCCAAAATAGGTCTTGAAAACGGTACTTATGCCGCATATATACTGCTTCCAAGTACATTTTCCGCTTCCATAGAGAGTATTAATGAAAAGCCTGTAAAAGTTGAGTTGGAGTATGAGCTTAGCGATAAGCTTGCTCCTGAATCAAAAGCAGGTATAGTAAAAGGCATAGAGGACTTTAAGTTAAAGCTTAGTAATGATATAAGCTATATGTATGTAAGTGCAGTTATGGATGAATTTCATAATGCACAGGATAATTCCAAGCTTGTACTTGACAATGATAAAAAAGAACTTGAGAGTATGTCATTGATCAAGGTAAGAGATGTAATAAGCCCTATAGACTTTCCAGAGATAGAGTTTGTCGAATTTGCAAGAAACAGACTTGAAATAGAGCCTATAGTCTCATCCAATCTTGAGTTGATAGATGCCATGAAGAATAGTTTGCTGGAAAAGATACAACTGGGAAAAGATGATTATGAGAGCGTAAGCAAAGACAAGGGCTTGCTTGATGAGGGCAGCAAAGACTTTCTTAATATACTTGGAGGGCTTGATATAGAGTCTGACGATAACGGTGAACCGGTATATCAATCAGGTATAGATAAGCTGGCAACACAGGTAAATAAGTACAATGCACAGCTCATTGATAACAGAACATGGATTTCATCGGAACTGGCAAGTAACTCCAATGCTACAAGAAGCTCAAGCCAAGAATATGTAGACAACAGTCTGAGTAATATAAAAAACTCGTGGCAAAACAATATAGATACGGCACTGAGAGCGGCTAATCAAAATATAGAAAGGCTTGTAACGCAGGCTTTGGAAAATCTGCTGGCTATACAGGAAAGGATCTATGATGAACTTGATCTTTATGTAAGGGATGAGTTTCAAGCTGCACATGAGTATTATAAACAAGAGGCAAAAAGAGAAGTAGAAAGCTATAAGGAAAATCTGATAAACGAACTTATAGAGGAAGGTTATATAGATGATGATGAAACCGACCCTATATATGCCATTATAGCAAGTAGTTCCAATGCCGATATAAGGATTGCCACATATTCCAATGCGGAAAGTTTCAGCCTTAGAAATGCTCAGGTGGATTTTATAGACAGAAACAATTTTAACTCACCTATGCTTAATGCAAGTGCTGACTTTCAAGATACAGACCTTGAAAGAAGGGGCAATTTATTTGATATACCTGATATAAGTTATTTACTTGGAGAGGCGAGTATAGTACTTCCTGAAAGTCAAGGCGCTTGGTATGCCGGATTTATAGAAGGGCTTGAAAGAATGTATACTATCTCCACTGTAGATATAGAAAAGACTGTAAAAAATGAGGTGGTCGGAGCGATAAAGTCAAAATCAAGTGCCAAGTATGCGGATCTTAAAGATGTTATAAGCAAACTTAACAAAAGCTTTGATGACTATCAAAACAGTCTGTATCAATTCGATCCCTTTGCTCGTATAGATGTAAGGATATTGGAACAGTCGGCAAAATCTATCAATTCCAATGTACGGGATATTGCAGGTAAGAGTGCCGAGTATGCAAGCGAACAAAGTGAGGAAGTTGCCAAGGTAAGGGCTAAAGAAAGCGAGCATACAAAAGCTTTAAGAGAGAATATGGACACTGCCAATAAGAGTACTGAAGATCTGGTGGGTAAGACCTTAGATGGACTAAAAGATGCCAGACAGTCAAATACAGATGCCAACAAAACCTTGCTTGAAGACTTTAATAACAAACTGTCCTATACAAAAGTCGGAAGCATAGCGAATAAAGAAGTATTTGAATTTATATCCGCTCCGGTACAAAGCAGTGAAATAAAAAATGTTAGACAAAATAACTTTAATAACTTTATAAAAACCGAATCCCCTTATGAGAAGGTCAATATATATGTGATGATAGTATCGGCAGTTATGACTTTAGGTATGGGAATAGGAATGGGGTTTATAAGGTTTAGAAAGGGGAGAAATGCCTGAACAATTATTTGATCCAAGTTTTCGTTATTATGATTCAAGTGGGTGCAAATGTGGTCAAATTTCGTTTATAGAAACTGAGATCAAAAAACTCAGGAAGTTTGTTATACCGGATGTAGGAGAGTTAATAAGAGCATATAATGGTATACATAATATGTATGCAAGTATAATTAGTACGACAGAATCAGCTCTTTATATAAAAGAGGATCGGGTTAGTGAAATACAAAATGAAATATCTGATAATGAAAGTTCAAATATATCAGATATTTTATCTTGCATTAGACAACTTCATTTATGTTTAGACGCAAAGGAGATAAAACTTGATAGGCTTGAGGAAATAGATAAAAATTATCATGATGATTATGATAATTAAGGAGGGGGGTGCTTTATGAGTCCTGTTTATTTGAATAATGATATAAAGCGGGAAATCAATTACAGTTACAGTAAGTTAAATAACCTAAAAGACGGATTATATGAGCAAAGGGATAATTTACAGACTGTACTAAATGCTATAAAGTCGGTTGATGAAAAACTTTGCACGAGTCTTGTAGGTAAAACTAAGACCGCACTTGAAGAAAAGACTAAGGAAATAGAAGAAGAGCTCAATAAAAAAATAGAAGCCCTAACTGATATTATAGATAATGTAAATATTGCTAATCAAACCAGTTTAGGGGTTGATATTGATATGGCTAATCAAATGGGAGTTAAAAGTAGTTAGGAGGATATATGGAAGCTTCTGATATGGACCTTCACTTGATGCAGTCTTTTATAGAAGAGTTTATCAATGTTTATGATAAGCAATTTGATGAGCTGGTAAGCTGTATTTCAAAAATCAAAGAGCTGGATGATGGAATACTGAAAATGCACTGGTCGGGCGAAGGCAGAGATGCATTTAAAACTAAGATAAATGAATGGGCTGACAGTTTGAAAGATGTTAAAACTGAGATGAAAACTACTAAAAAGGCAGTTACAAGACTTGATGAAGACACAGATATTTTAATAGGTTTAGCAGAGTCGATTATAATTGCAGGTAGATAATATATATGAAAAGAGAAGTTTATACAAAGTTAAAATATAGCTGTTAGCTTACAATGGAGGCTGTTGCATTTTAAGATTTTTAAACAAGATATATGATGACATTATGCTAAAATGCCACTAGTCTTGTTAAGAATCGTTATTTTGCAACAGCCTCTTACAATATAGTATAAAGTCAAATTTGAGTTTTGAAAGTCAAATATGAATTAATGTTTTAGAAATTACAGAGGTATAAAAAAACAAGTTAATAAGAACCCCCAAATTATAATAAGCTTTTAAGAAAGATAAGGAAAAATAATCGCAGAGGTGGCTATGAAAAAGAAAAGAACCTACATCCTCTTTATAGTTGTTTTATTGATAAGTCTTATAATTACTTCCTGTAAAAGTGAAGAAGAAATGTTTGTAGAAGAAGCAATAAATCATATGAGATCAAAGTATGGAACTAACTTTAGTGATGCATATATGTATGATGGAAATAAAGTTATAATGTCCAGAAATGGAAACGCAGCAGTTAGAGTTGTAGCTGAATACAATGATTTCGGTGACGATGGTACAATTGAATGGGGCGATAATTATATATACTATCTTCATATGGATGAGATATATAAAGATACAAAGGAAGTAATTGATACAGTATATGAAAACAGTAAGATATATATACATATAAATAAGATAACTAATAACTTTGATTTAAATACGGATATAATCGAACTATATAAACGGGGGACTTTCACTATATACATATACACAGATAAGGATATAGAAGATAAAGATACAGATGTTCTAAAAATAAAGCAGGGTATGTATGATAAAAATATGTACTGTACCATTAGACTAAGTTATCTAAGAGAAGCGGACTTTATTAAAATGTCGGAAGATAAAATAAATGAAGTATCTGGAAACGGTATATATAATGCCAACACTAATTTGTATATTGAAGATAGGGAACAAGAAATAAAATGGACATATGGAGATTTTAAAAAAGATTTAGAATAACTGAGCGGAGGTGTTGTAATGGCAGAAGAAACAACAGTAACTATTAATGATGATTATGCTAGTAAAGAGTTTATGACAAATGAAGTGTTTTATAATGAGGTTTTGTATTTACCACTGAATCAACTTGACTTATCAGATACTGCAAGTATTGACACTATAGTGGATGAGTCTAAAAAACTTATATCTAGATTGGACACAGAAGAAGAAAAACAAGCTCTAAAAAATCAAGTTGACCATATAGAAGGAATGATAAAAAACAACAGTGAACTTAAAGATGTTGTTATCAGCAACATGAGCTGGCAGGATAATGATAATGACAAAAATGAGGATCATCCTTATGACGGCATGCAGGCGGCAGTGTTTACAAAAGGGAATGAGGTAAATGTTGTCTACAGGGGAACGCCTGATCGCTCATGGATAGATAATGCGGAGATGGAGATAGGAACAAGTGATTATTCCAAATGCTATGTAGATAAGTATGGTAATACTTATAATTATTTATCACCAATGCAAATAGAAGCGATGGAATATATGGATAAGTTACTTAAAGAACATGGTGATGAATGGGCTGATAAAATCCTTACTGTAGGAGGACATTCAAAAGGTGATTCCTTAGCTGCTTTGGCAATGATTTTAAATGGCGATCAAATAGATAGGTGCTTTGGAATAGACGGACCGGGAGTATCACCTGAGACATATGAAGAATTAGTTAAAGCTATAGGTATTGAGAGAATTCAAGAATTACAAAAATATATGTTTAAATTAATTGAGGTGAACGACTATGTAAGTCCTTTTGGGAAGTCACTTTATAGTGATAATAATACAAGATGGTGCGAAGGTTATTATGACCCCAAATCTATAATGTCAGCTCATTATATCGGATCGATTTATAACTTAAAAACAGGAGAAATTGCTCCATTTAGAAGTGGACCCGGAGTGGTATGGAAGTTTGTTAGAGCAGTATATTTAAAGATAGAGAAGCTACCTCCACAACTCAGAAAACCTGCCAGTTATGCAGTTATGTCGTTCCTACAATATGGGGTAAATAAAAAACCACCTATATGGAAAAAAGATAATTTTGAAAATAAACTGAATCAACAAATGACGGCAGCAATGTTAGATATAATATCTGTGCTGGGTAGGACCTTTGAAGAAGAAGAAGGTCGAGAGATGCTCGCTTATTGTAAAGAAATAGGTCTTGAAATTGAAATTGATGTTATGGAGATGAAAAATATCGATGATGTTGTTGAAGCAATATGTTTTTGGCAAAAAATATTAGAAGGTCCCAGAGTAATCGCTGATTATTCGACAGCCCTTGATGAGAAAGTATACAATTCTTTTCAATATATAAGTTACAAAACCGGAAAAGCAACAATTAATTACAGCAAAGTAGACGAGCTAATTGAACAACTTGACAACTATATTGCGAAAGTGGATAGAAGATTTATACAATATATGGAACATAACCGAGATATTCTTTCAAGCATAACTGAAACAGGTAGTGCCAAAAGTAAATTAAATACTGTTATACAAAATTATAAAAACATAAAAACAGGACTTGAAAACTACAAAGACTTATTAAATTTATACAAAACCTGTTGTGAAGAAACCGAAAACAGATTTATAAAAAATCTTCAAGGAACAACAACAGCATAGGTACTCTACTTATAAGTTTACTTTTATAGAACACATAATAAAGAAAGGTCCGGCTGGCAAAGAGCTACATACAAATATGTCCTATATAAACACAAACTCAAAACTAAATCTTAATACGGATGTTTTAAATCAGAGAAATTATAACAATAATCAGGCTTTTACCGACAGCTTTGATGTGGATATACTGACAGAGGATGCCGGAAAGCTATTTAAGAGTGCAGAGGCTAAAGAGCTTGAAAGTATGAATTTATTAAGGCAGGGGCTTTGGAGCGGTACTTTAGATACTAAAATCAATGTAAGTTTGAACCTTCAAAAAGAAGTGGCGGAAAGCAATATATTTGCCACAAGTCCCAAGTACTACAGGATAAATGTACTTAATTCCAATACGGATGAAAAAAGCTACATTTATGTATTTATTTTTTCGCTGTGGTTTGTGTTTCTTATTCTTTTTGCAGTTTATCTAAGGTCAAGGAGTAAAAAAAGCAATGCAGATAACATTTAATTTACAAATAGCTTCTATAAATGTTGAATTATGTATGGAAAGCAATAATATAATAGATCGTGCATTTAGGGAAATTGTAAAGCAGCAGGAAATACTTAAAATGATGAGTATAGATTTTTATTATTCATATATGCAGCAAAGACTTGTAAGTGCATATTTTACTTTGGAAGAGGCAGGCATAGTCTCGGGGGATAAGTTAATAGCGGTATGTAACGGAAAGGTACTAAATGGAAAGTAAATATAAACTCAGGATAAAAAACTCTCAGATAAATATAAAAAAAGATAAAAGGTTTTTACTCAGCTTTCCATGTAAACACCTTTTAGACTGTAGTATAGAAGAGACTGAAGATGAGAGTATATTTATATTTGATCTAAGTGAACAAATTAAGTTCAGTGAAGCTTTAGACCTAAAGTTAAAGGATAAGTACAGGCTGCTTTACAATGTAGCAGAGCTTAACAGCATAAGTGACAGATATATTGTAGATATAAGTCCCGATAATCTGGTCTACGATGTAAACTTGATTCCCTCATTACTTTTTAGGGATAAGACAAGGGCGGATGAGGAGGATAGTTTTTTACCCCGTTACAAGGCATTGGTAGCCTATGTATTAAAACCGAGTTTAGGTTTTGAGGATTATTATGTAGGCGGAGACGAGTTTTATATAAAGCACAAGGAGCTTAAACAGCTTGCAGGTATAGAAAGTACCAAAGATTTAAGAGCATGGCTTTTGTCAATGTATAAGTCTTTGGAAGAGTATATAAATACTAAAACCAGGAGTATTTCTATAAGAAATTATAAACTTATAAAAGTTTTTATGCCTATTATGCTGGGAATTGCCGTATTAAGCCTTGCCTACTCATTATATTTATATAAACATGATTTTGTATTTAAGGACAGAATTATCAAGGCACATCAGTTTTATCTGTCCATGGATTATGTAAAGCTTGAAGAAAGTCTACAGAATATAAATCTTGACAGATTGCCAACAGAGTCTAAGTATATACTTGCCAGAGCCTATGTATCTACGGAGGGACTTACTCCAAAGCAAAGGGAGAATGTCCTGTCGGCTATGAGCCTTAATATTGACAGCCATGTATATGATTTTTGGATTTTAATAGGCAGGCTTAAGTTTGCGGAGGCTATAGATATGGCAAAGAGGCTTGGAGATAAGGAGATGCTGCTTTTTGCCTATATTAAAGAGTTTAACTATTTAAAAGCGGATCTTAGTAAAAGCGGTGAGGAGAAGGCGGCTCGCATATCTGAACTTGAAAAGCTTATAGAGGAAATGAAAAAGAATACAGAAAATGTAAATCAATAACAAAGGGAAGTTTTTTAGATGACAAGCCTTATATTATATAATGATAAAAAGTATATAGAATTATCAATTAAGAGTAAGATAACAGTTGACAAAGCCGTATTTGCTTCAAAGGAAGATTTGTGCATAAGTCCTGCTTTAGAAAAAGACAGCTATACAAAGGATGAGGAAGATATAAAGTCCGGTAATACTCGAAAGGTAGAAGATATAAGTATCAATTCTCTAAGTTTGGAAGATTTTTCAAAGTCAAATCCTGATAAAATAATGCCTCTTCTTTTTGAGAATGTGCCGTATCAAAGATATTATCTAAAAAATATCATAAGAATATCGGCTGATGAAGATGCCGATATAGTAATAAAAGATAAGAGTATAGACCTGATTCTTGAAGGACTTAAGTTAAATATTTTATCAGGAAGTGTATATGTTAATGCTGTTATTAAAGAAAGGGGAATTTATGAGCTTGACAAGGGTACAATGATTTTTTTCCCTGAGGTCAAGATAAATCTATATGATTCTTTTATAGAGATTTCTTCTAAAAGCTACAAAACCTCCTTGCAGGCTGTACTTGAGGAGTATTCTGTATTTGACGGTTTTCCCGTATATAAAAAAGCCCCCAGAATAAGAAAATCCTTACCAACTGACAGTGAGGATATTAAAAATCCTAAAACCAAGGAAGAAAAGCCTAAGTTTGATATGGCAAAGCGTATAGCGATGCCTCTTCTTACTATGCTTATGACGGTGGGTGTAAGTATAGTCTTAAAAAGAGGTATGTATATACTTATGAGTGTAAGTACCTTTATTTTGAGTATTGTATTTTCCGTATATACCTCTATACAGGAAGGTAAGGAGTTTAAGGAAAGAGAGCTTAAGAGGGTAAAAAACTATGAAAAGTATCTGCTTGAAAAAAGAAAGACTTTGCATAAGTTATACTTAAAGCAAAAGGAAGCACTTGAGTTTACTTATCCAAGTATACAGAGTATAGAGAAAATGATAGCCGGGTATTCTGACAGGATATATGAAAGAGGTTTTGATGACAGTGATTTTTTACATATCTCCTTAGGAAAGTCCGGAATGAAGTCAAGCTACAATATAAGCTACAGTGAAGATATAGAGTCCTTGGAAGAAGAAAGGCTTAAAGATGAAGCAAAAAGTCTATATGAAAAGTATTCTTATATAGATGATTTGCCTATGGTGGTGGATCTTAAAAATGCCAATCTCGGTTTGGTCGGTGAAAAGCCCTATGTGCATAAACTTATCAAAAGCATTATAACTCAGCTTTGTTTTTTCCACAGTTACCATGACCTTGAAATAATCATGTTTGTAGATGCAGAGTTTGAGAAGGAATTTGAAGCCTTTTCTTATTATCCTCATTTTAAATTAAAAGATGTAAATGTAAGAACCTTGGTATATGCCGATAATCACAGTGAGCAGGTGCTTTCAAGTATGAGCGGTATATTAAAGGGCAGGAAAAATAAGTTAAATGAAGAAAAAAAGGATATAAAGTTCTTACCGCACTATGTATTTATCATAGATGAGCCCAAATTCATTATGGATAATTCCGTTATGGAGTATATACAGGAGTTTGATAAAAGAATGGGTGTTTCTTTGATCTTTTCAAGTGATGATAAAAGTAAACTTGCCGAGAATATAAAAACGGTTCTTATAATAGAAGGAAAAGAATTTGCGACATTGTTACTTAATGAGGGAAGCTTGGTATCTAAAGAACTTTTGCTTGAGGACTCTTCAAAAGTGGATACGGAGTTTATGGCAAGAAGGCTTAATGCACTTGAGCATATAAAGGGTAGCAGCAGTCGTATACCTGAGAGCCTAAGCTTTTTTGATATGTATGAGGTAGGAAGTCCTAAAGAGTTAAAGATACTTGATAGATGGAATAAAAGCCTGATATATAAGTCTATGGCTGTACCGCTCGGTTTAAGAGCCGAGAAGGATATAGTATATCTTAATTTGCATGAAAAAGCACATGGTCCTCATGGACTGGTAGCCGGAACTACCGGCTCCGGTAAGTCGGAGATAATACAAAGCTTTATCCTCTCACTTGCAGTAAATTTTCATCCCTACGATATAGGATTTTTGCTTATAGACTATAAGGGGGGAGGCATGGCGAATTTATTTGCAAAGCTGCCTCATTTGCTCGGAACTATAACAAACCTTGACGGAAGCGAGAGTTTAAGGGCACTTGCTTCTATACGAAGTGAACTTGCAAGAAGGCAGACCTTGTTTAATGAAGCTGAGGTCAATAATATCAATGATTATACGAAGCTGTATAAGGCAGGCAAACTAAAGAAGCCGCTGCCTCATTTGCTTATAATCTCGGATGAGTTTGCACAGCTTAAACAGGAACAACCGGATTTTATGACGGAGCTTGTGTCTACTGCAAGAATCGGAAGAAGCTTGGGTGTGCATTTAATACTTGCCACACAAAAACCCTCAGGTGTGGTCAATGACCAGATCTGGTCAAACTCCAAGTTCAAGCTTGCATTAAAGGTGCAAAACAGTGCGGATAGTAAGGAGGTTATTAAAACTGAAGATGCCGCCCATATAACTCAGGCGGGAAGGGCGTATCTGCAAGTAGGTAACAATGAGATCTATGAGCTTTTTCAGTCGGCTTGGAGCGGTGCACCCTACTTTGAGAGGAAAGAATTAAGTTTTGACAGCAGCATATATAGAATCAATAAAATAGGGCAAAAGGTTTTGCTAAGTGATTTGGAAGAAGAAGAGTATAAAAAAGAAACTAAGCCGAGTACTGAACTTGATGTAAGCGTAGACTATATAAGGAAGGTTTATGACGGATTAAATATTGAAGACATTGAAAGACCTTGGCTTGAACCTTTGAAGGATAATATATTAAATCCCTATGTAACAAAGTATTTGGAAGCTCCTTTTGATGTGGCACTTAAGCCTGATTTAAGTATGAAGGCTCATATAGGACTTGCAGATATACCGGATAGACAGCAGCAGCTTGAATATGAGTTTGATTTTATTAAAGAGGGGCATCTTGCGATATTTTCATCGCAAGGCTTCGGTAAGTCTACCTGTATTATGAATATTATTCTGGATCTGGCTATCAATAACTCTCCGACTAATTTGCATATGTATGTGTTGGATTTTGGTAACTCGGGGCTTATACAACTTAAAAACCTACCGCATCTAGCAGATTATATAGTATTTGATGATATGGAAAGGCTCGGAAAGCTTATTGTAAGTATAGAAAATGAAATTAAATTAAGAAAAAAGCTTTTATCCAAGGCACTGGCAATGAATTTTACCATGTATAACGAAATCAGCAAAGAAAGGCTGCCGGCTAAAATCATCTTTATAGACAATATTGATATTATCAAAGAGATAGAGTTTGATATGGAAGAGTGGATCAATAAGGTGGCAAGAGACGGAGCCGGTCTTGGAATTTACCTCGTTATAAGTGCTGCAAGATATGGAGTGCTAAGGTATGCCACACTTAACAATTTTAAGACCAAGATTGCTTTATTCTTAGTTGAGGCAAGTGATGTTAATTCTCTTATGGGAAGATCAAAGTATAAGATACCTGAAGTTAAGGGCAGGGCTTTGGTAAAGCTTGAGGATACCAATCTTATGCAAATATACCGAGCGGTAGGAGGTGAAGGTGTGGGGTATTCCAAGAATGTGCTTAGCCTTGTGGAAACTATAGACAGTATCAATACTGCTAAAAAGCCGGATAAGATCAAGGTTATGCCGGATATGGTAATGTTTAGTGATATATTTAATAAAGATATCTTATCTAAGCGAAAGGTAGCCATAGGTTTGGATACGGAAAATGTAAGCATACAGGCGATAGAGCTTACAGGTACGGTGAATTTAATACTCGGATTATCACAGACCGGAAAGACCAATGTACTAAAAATCATATACTCTCAGCTAAGGGGAAGTAAGCTCTTCCTTGCCGATATAAGAGGCGGTGATTTCCTCGATATGGAAACCGGTTCGAATGATACCTGCGTGGACAGTGCGGCAGGTGTGGATAGTTTTATAGATGCTCTTATAGCTTATGTTGACGAAAGAGAAAACAGGTATATCGAAGAAGCCTCTGTAAAAAGATTAAAAGATTTTGTAAAGGAGCAGGAAAAAGCTGCTATAATTATAGATGATGCAGATAATTTTATAGATCTTGTAAAGCCGAGAAAGGCTGAGGCGGAAAGGGCATTTGCCAAGGCTTTGGAGTATGGTTTAAGTATAGTAGTAAGCACTGTGCCTAATAAGTTAAAGGGCTTTGATGAGCTTACCAAAATATTCAGAGCGGCTAACAACCTGATAATACTCGGCTCTCCGGAAGATCAAAATATGATTAGAATCCCGAATATAAGAAATTATAAGCCAAGTATAGATATGGGATTTATAGTATCAAGGCAGGGAGCAAGGAAGGTTCGTATGCCAAGAGCATAAAAGCAGGAACTAGAGAATCGTTTCCTAAAATAAGTATACCAAATAACTTGCTTGTTTTTTATTAATATAGTATATTTTTAATATAATAATGATTATCATTTTAATCTGAGTTTATTCATGAAATATATTGGTAAATATGGTAATCAAGTCGAAGGCTATAATTTACAATATTTTAGGAATTATGCAGCACAAATAATACTACAAGGAGACGGTATGGTTACAACTATAAAGGTAAACGGGATGATGTGTTCACATTGCAAAGCAAGTGTTGAAATGGCAGTAAAAGCATTGGATAAAGTTAGCAAGGTTGAGGCTAATGTAGGTGAGAGAGAAGTTGTGGTTACACATGAAGATGATTTGAGTGTAGAGAAGATACATGAGGCGATTATAGCAGCAGGTTATGAGGTAATGTAAAAATTTATCATATAAAAACCGTTAGGGGTCTTGAATTAGGGATTTTTAGTCTATGAAAAAAGGCATAACATGCTACAATGTAGGTTATGCCTTTTTTCATGCTCTGACGAGATATTAACTGCACCGGTAAAGTTCCAATTCTTTTGGAAAGTAAGTGATAAAGAAAACGGATACATATGAAAAATTGCTTTTCTTTATCTGTTAGCCTTAAAAGGGTATCAAAAGGACATTTTTAAAAAGTAAAATAAAATTCATCCGCAAAAGTTATAGATAGACCGGGGGGGAGCGAATTTTTATCGAAATTATGCTATAATTATGCTATAAAACTGAGATAGATACACAATGAGATGAAATAATATGACCTAATCAGAAGAAATAAAAAAATTAGTCAAAAATGCTTTCTATCACAGGAGATATTTGCTAGAGAACGTGGAGTGTTATTCTCATCCATCAATTACCGGGAAAGTGGAAAAACCAAGCCAAATATGTCCGCTATGAAAAAACAAAGAATTCTGTGAGGCACAAGGAGTTGATTTAAGTTCCTTGGAAATAGAGCGGACTAAATAATTGAAGGGATAAATAGGGAAAGAGTATGGCTTCAAGTAAAGAATATTTAGATTTTATTTTAGAACAACTATCCGATTTGGAAGAAATATCATATAGGTCAATGATGGGTGAGTATATAATTTATTATCGTGGAAAAATTGTTGGTGGAATTTATGATGATAGATTTTTAGTTAAGCCTGTTAAATCTGCAATAGCACATATGCCAAATGCAAAGTATGAGTTACCCTATGATGGAGCAAAGGAAATGCTGTTGGTAGATGATGTTGACAATAAAGATTTTTTAATCGGCTTATTCAATTCAATGTATGATGAATTACCAGTACCCAAACCAAAGAAAAAGAAATAATAAAATTTGAAGTTGGTGGTGTGATTGATGGAAGTAATCGAGGTTATTGAAAATAAAAAAGCTTATATTGAGTTACTGTTATTGGCAGATGAACAGGAAGATATGATAGATCGTTATCTTGATAAAGGTAAAATGTATCTGCTTGATGATAAAGGTATCAAATGTGAGTGTGTTGTAACTAATGAGGGAGATGGTGTACTTGAAATTAAGAACATTGCAACAGTTCCGGAATATCAAGGCAAAGGTTATGCGAAATTTTTGATTGACTTTATTGCTAAGAAATACAAAGGAAAATACAACATTTTGCAAGTTGGGACAGGCGATAGTCTGTCAACTATACCCTTTTATAAGAAATGTGGGTTTGTCCGTTCTCATATCATACCAAATTTTTTTACTGACAATTATGCTAACCCAATATATGAAAATAGAGTACAATTAGTGGATATGGTATATTTGAAAAGAGCATTATAAATTAATTTTAAAGATGTGGAGATAAATAATAATGTTGAGAATAAAACCTTATAATATAAGCGAAGCAGATATAATTCTTTCATGGAGTAAAGATGAAACAGATTTTTATAAATGGTCAGCAGGTGTTTTGGGTGAATATCCGATAAGAAAAGAGAAATTTGATTTTGTTAATAATCTAATGGCTTTTACAGCTATTGAAGATGATGAACCTGTAGGGTTTTTTACAATGAGAAGACCTTCAGAAAGCTTTGAAGAGTTAAGGTTTGGCTTTATAATTGTTGACCCTTCAAAGCGTAGAAAAGGATACGGTAAGAGGATGCTTCAGTTAGGGTTAAAGTTTGCATTTGAAATTTATGGTGCAAAAAAGGTTTCTTTAAGTGTTTTTGAAAATAATGAACCTGCATATTCTTGTTACAAATCAGTAGGCTTTGATGATGTAATTCTTGATAAGACAGAAATATATTATGTTTTGGGAGAAGAATGGAAATGTAAAGAATTGATGATTGAAAATCGATAGTTCCCGGTTTGTCGAGCTGAATAAAACTGAATATCTGAATATATGTGACGATAGAAAGTAAAACATCTATCGTCTTTTCTTATGCAAAAAATTAAAAAGAGTGGTGGTGTAAGAATTGGAATTTGATTATTTTCTATAACAGTGAATAAGGGAGATAAGTAGTACTATCATGATTTAAAAAATATTTTATAATATGACAATAGATGTCAGGTTATTGTGATATAATAAATATAGGAGATGTTAAGACGATGAAAGATAATAGGCTATTTAGGATACTGTATTATATTTTAGAAAAAGGAAAAGTTACAGCAAGCGAACTTGCAGATAAATTTGAGGTATCAGTCAGAACAATTTATAGGGATATTGACTCTATCAGCAGTGCAGGTATTCCCATTTATGCGTTGCAAGGAAAAGGTGGCGGAATAGAAATTGCTGAAGATTTTGTTCTTAGTAAATCACTACTTTCTGAAAATGAAAAACAGCAAATTATGTCAGCTCTTAAGGGATTGGATAATACCGCAATACAGCATGAAAATGAGCTTCTGACAAAACTTTCCGCACTCTTTAAGATGAAAAGTACCAACTGGATAGAAGTTGATTTTAATAATTGGCAAAACAATAAGCTGTATGAAAAAACTTTTGACGGTATCAAATCCGCAATTTTGAGTAAAAACATTATTTCATTCACATATTTTAGCAGCAATGAAAAAGAAACAAGCAGAAGTGTTAAACCTGTGAGATTACTTTTCAAGAGTCAAGACTGGTATCTATATGCTTTCTGTTTACTCAGAAATGATTTTAGATATTTCAAGTTATCTCGGATAAAGAATTTAGAGATTCATACTGAAAAGTTTAATGACAGCTTTGAAGATGTAATTCTAAAAAAAGAAATGCCACACGAGAATACAGTGCATATAAAAGTTAAGTTTGACCGTAAAGTTGCTTTCAGAGTATATGATGAATTAAACAAAGAAATCACTGAAGATGATGAAGGAAATTTATATTCCGAAATAGAAATACCAAATGATTATAACCTATACAATTATATTTTTTCTTTCGGGGATGGAGTAGAAGTATTGGAGCCTAAAGAGATACGAATACGGATTAAAGAGATAATAAATAAAATGGCAGAAAAATATATAACTTGACAAAAGGTGTCAAGTATCCTCCTGTATAATAAAATCAACCAAATGTTAAGGGAGGATTGGATAATGAAATATGAATGGAGAAAACAAGAAAAAAAATTTTATGGTGTAAAGCAAATACCTATCATTGTAGAAGTGCCAAAGCAAAAATTTATTTTGGTAAAGGGTAAAGGAAATCCGAATGAAGTAGATTTCTCAGACAGAATATCAGCATTATATGCTCTTGCCTATGCCATTAAAATGTTGTTTAAAAATGCAATGAAAAATAAAACTGATAACGAGATCACGGATTTTACCGTATATCCATTAGAGGGCTTTTGGAAAAAAGCAAAAGGAGAAGTGCTTGATAAAAATAAACTGGAATACACATTGATGATCAAGCAACCTGATTTTATTACTCGAGAGATATTTACAGAGGCACTTGAGAATATAAAAAAGAAAAAGCCAAACTCATTGTATGATGAGATGAGTTTTAGAGAAATAGAAGAGGGTAAAGCCATCCGGATTTTACATGTTGGAAGTTATGATGATGAGCCAAAATCATTTGAACAGATGAATGAATTTGCAAGAAAACTTGATCTTACAAGAATAGATGATTCCCATAAAGAAATATACCTAAGTAATAAAAATAGGACATCTGAAGAAAAACAAAAAACCATATTAAGTTATTCAGTGAAATAGGAGGAATTTGTTATGCCAAGACCAAGGACAAAAAATAATTTATTGACTGCTGCCAAAGAAAACTATGAAAAGTTAAATTTATTTATTTCACAGATGACCGGGGAAGAGTTAAATACAGCGTTTGATTTTTCAAAAGATGAGAAGAAAAAAGAAGCTCATTGGAAAAGAGATAAGAATCTAAGAGATATTTTAATCCATCTCTATGAATGGCATCAGCTTATTTTGAATTGGGTATATGCTAATCAAAAGGGAGAAGAAAAACCATTTTTGCCCGAGCCGTATAACTGGAAAACTTATGGAAATATGAATGTAGAATTTTGGAAGAAACATCAAAATACTTCTCTTGAAGATGCAAGCAAAATGTTTCATAAATCCCATAGTGATGTTTTAGAATTGGCTGAAAAATTTACAAGTGAAGAATTGTTTTCCAAAGGCGTCTATAAGTGGACAGCAGGTAGTACACTGGGTTCCTATTTTGTGAGTGCCACTGCAAGCCATTATGATTGGGCGATGAAAAAGTTAAAAGCTCATCGGAAAAATTGTAAATCAAAATAATTGGAATAGGATATTAAAGTGCATTTTACAAAAGAAAAAGGAATACTATCTTCAAAGAATGGAATAATTATGATAAAATTTCTAAAAAATTTCAGATTGGAGAATTATCGAAGGTAGAAGTATTTTAACAAATTACGAATTGAACAAATGATTTTTTGGATTATATGGAAAGTAATTTAGAGAGGATGAATTGAGAATTTTTTTAATTATAAAGAATTAAGCGGAAGATAATAATGTTAAGGAAGTAAAAGCATTAAGCCGGATATAGAGAATTAACTAAAATAACTTCAGTCACAAATTCACTAATTGAGAATAATAAAACGACCATACATGAGTATCTCTAATTTTGTATGGTCGCTATTTTTTGTGACTGCTTGAAGATGTCGCTCAAAAAAGTTTTTAATATACTCTCTAAGTGAAGGATTCTTTTAGAACCGTCCTTCCTTGAATATAGCTACAAGGCTAAAAGCCCCAAAGATCCGGACTTTGGCACTAAATATAGTAAAGGTTCATATCTCTACAATGATAGGATAAAAAATATTAAAGCTCCTTAGTTATATACATAGTCATTCTTGCACTTGCTATATAGTCTTCCTCAGAATCTTTTATAATCACATCATTAACAACAGTTGTTCTACCCTTATGTATAGTATTGCATATTACTCTAAGCTTTCCGACACCGGCAGGTTTTAGATAATTTATAGTACCGTTTAGAGTTACATTGCTACACTCGTATGCATAAGCACTCATGCCTGAGGCTATATCACAGAGTGTATACAAAACTCCGCCATGTACGCTGCCATATAAGTTTAGCATAGTTTCTGTTATTTCGACCTCAAGTTCACAATGTCCGGCTTCTATGGTTATTATTTGAATATTCTCAAATCCGCTTATGCTTTGTATATGATTTTTGATACCGTTATAAATGTCTTCTCTCATTTCAAGTCTCCAGCTTTAAAAAATAGTTTAGCCTATAAGCACTCCGCCCTTCATATTATCACAATAAAAATGATAAATAAAGATTAAAAGTACATTTACAGCGGAGTAGAAAGCACTAAGGATTTTTGTGATAAAAAAGAAACTAAAGCTCACTTATTCCAAAAACTTAAAATTACCCCTTGTATATCAATTTATTATGTGTTATTATTAACGGTAATTATGAAATAAGAAATTTGAAGGAGTGTAATATGCTTAATACTATAGTTTCAGTTATCTATGTTATTATCTGTATATTCTTATCAGCTGTAGTGCTTTTGCAGGAAGGTAAATCCCAAGGATTAGGTGCTATAGGCGGTATTGCGGATACATACTGGGGTAAGAATAAGGGTCGTTCCATGGAAGGAACACTTGAAAAATTAACAGCTTTTGCAGCAGGGGCATTTATAATTTTAGCATTTATATTAAATCTTAATATTTTTAACTAGATTTAATATAGTTATCGTAGCATAATCTCTGCATAGCAAATAGTAGTGTAAAGGTAGTTTTAGAAGCTGTCGTAGTATTGATTCTGCGGCAGCTTATTTTAATTAAAACAACAGGAGGCGCAAGTTATGGAAGATAAAAAAGCAATGAAAAAATTTGGAAAAGTATTTATGGTTATAGGATTCTTTTATATCATACTGGTCTTTGTAATATACTATTTTATAGTTAAAGAAACAGGTGAAACTCCTATGTTGGTATTCATATTGCAACTGTTAAATGGAGTTGGATTTTTTATAATGGGATTTACTATAAATATTATTAACGATAGAAGAATGAAAGAGATAGATTATCTATTGGAAAACGGTGTTCACTTGCGTGCAACTGTAGACAGCGTTACTATAGGAACTAGGATATTTAGGAATATTAAAAACAGAAAAGTTATATGCACTTATGAAGAAGGTGGGCAAAAGTATATATTTAAAAGTGATAGCATATACAGAAAAGTAGAAAAAAATATTCATAAGGGAGATACTATAAATGTGTATACAGATCCTGAAGAATATAAGAAATACTATGTAGATGTAAAAGAATAAATCCGGTATAAGTTCTTGACATTGGTATATGTGTAATATGTTAATTAGCAGCATATTGCCGATTTGAATAAGAAGTCTTATTTGAAATATTTTAAAAAAACTTTATATTACTTATCCGGTTGATAAGTAATTAAGGGTAAAATGTAATAGAGTGCATACAGGAAAGGTAATAAATGAACATAGATGAATTAAACAGAAGAAAAAAAATAATACTTGAACTTATGTCGGATCCGATATATACAGCTATGAAGATAAAAGAATTGGCTGTTTTTTTGGACATTCCCTTAAGTGCAAGACATGAGCTTAAGGCAGTACTGGAAGAACTGGTGTACGAAGGCAAGATCAAACTTTCTACCAACGGCAGATACAGTAAGATAAATGTTGAAAGTTATGTAGGAGTATACACTGCCAATGCCAGAGGCTTCGGTTTTGTAAAGGTTGAAGGACTTAAAGATGATATCTTTATACCTGCCGGAGAAGAAAAAAATGCCTTAAGCGGCGATACTGTTCGTGTGGAAGTAAATGTTTATACTAAGTTAAATAACATAGAGAGCGGCAGACGAACAGAGGGCAGTGTAAGTGAAGTCTTAACTCATGCCAATAAATATGTTGTAGGTATATATAAGAAAAATAAATCCTTCGGTTTTGTGCTTCCGGATAACCAAAAAATACTGAAGGATATTTTTATACCTAAGGGCAAGGATAGATTTGCTAAAAATTTAGATAAGGTAGTTGCAGAAATATATGACTACGGGCATAAGAATAAAAAACCGGAGGCAAGGATAGTAGAAATACTCGGAAAGATGAATGAGCCGGGAGTAGATATACTTTCCATAGCAAAATCTTATGGGCTTAGTATGGCGTTTGAAAATGATACTCTAAATGAGGCAAAAAAAGTATCGGAGCAGGATATAAGTAAAGAGTACAAAAAAAGACTTGATCTTAGACAAGAGGTCATAGTTACTATAGACTCGGAAGATGCAAAAGATCTTGATGATGCTGTAAGTCTAAAGCATAACGGTAAAAACTTCGAGTTAGGAGTTCATATAGCGGATGTATCGCATTATATAAAAGAAAAGGGACTGCTTGATAAAGAGGCGTTAAAAAGAGGCACAAGCGTTTATTTGGTAGACAGGGTCATACCTATGTTTCCTGAAAGCATATCTAACGGTTGCTGTTCTCTTAATGCTTTGGAAGACAAGCTTACACTGTCCTGCATTATGGAAATAGATGATAAAGGCAGGGTAGTAAGCCACAAAATAGTAGAGAGCATAATTAATGTTAATATGAGGATGGCTTATTCAGATGTGGCAACAATCCTTGAAAATGATAATGCGGAAGGACTATACTCTTATGAGCCTTATGTAGACTTACTTAAAGATATGGAAAAACTTGCTGCTATCTTAAGAAAGAAAAGAGAAGCTCGTGGCTCTATAGATTTTGATATACCTGAAAGCAAGATCAGCTTGGATAAAAACGGTAAGGTCATAGATGTAAAAGCCTATCAAAGAAATGTTGCTACCAATATCATAGAAGAATTTATGCTTATAACCAACGAAACTGTAGCACAGGAGTACTTTTGGCTTGAGCTGCCCTTTGTATACAGAGTACATGACAAGCCCGATCCTGATAAGATGAAGGAGCTTTCAATATTTATCAATAATTTCGGCTTTTCACTAAAGCCTCTTAATAACGAGATACACTCAAAGGAGCTTCAAAAATTACTTAATAAAATCAAAGATACTAACGAAGAAGCTTTAATAAGCCGTATAACTTTAAGAAATATGAAGCAGGCAAAGTACAGCCCTGATTGCAGCGAACACTTCGGTCTGGCTGCCAAGTACTATACGCATTTTACCTCGCCTATAAGGCGTTATCCCGACTTGCAAATACATAGAATAATAAAAGAGAATTTAAATTCCGGCATTTCGGATAGAAGGCTTAAACATTATGAAAATATACTGGAAGAAGTGTGTAAGCAGTCCTCACAGATGGAAAGAAGGGCTGATGAGGTTGAAAGAGAAACCAATAAATATAAAAAATGCGAATATATGCTGAAGTTTTTAGGCGACGAGTTTAGCGGAGTTATAAGTGGTGTCAATGCACATGGCATATATGTCGAGCTTGAAAACACTATAGAAGGCATGGTAAGACTATCCGACCTTAGAGATGATTACTATGAATATATTGAAAAAGAATACGCCGTAGTAGGGGCGGCAAGCGGTAAAACCTATAAACTCGGGCAAAAGGTTGAGGTCTGTGTGGAAAGAGTGGATAAGCTTACAAAAACCATAGATTTTATAATGCTGAGTTAGCGGATTATCATGAGAGTATGGAAGGGTAATGTATTTAAGAAAAGATGTAAGTTAGTACAGACAGAAAAAGAGGGGAAGTATGGCAGAAGGTATAAAACTTATTGCAAACAATAAAAAAGCATACTTTGATTATTTTATATTGGAAAGATATGAAGCCGGCATAGAACTTTTCGGTACAGAGGTAAAGTCCGTAAGATTAGGGCATTGCTCGGTAAAGGAATCATTTGTCAGAATAGACAAGGCGCAGGTTTACATATACGGTATGCATATAAGTCCTTATGAAAAGGGCAATATATTTAACAAAGATCCGCTGAGGGTAAGGAGGCTTTTATTACATAAAACGGAAATAATAAAACTTGCCTCAAAACTGAAAGAAAAGGGACTTACCCTAGTTCCTTTAAGAGTTTATTTTAAGAACAGCTTGGTTAAGGTTGAGCTTGGGCTGGCAAGGGGTAAGAAAAATTATGATAAAAGAGACAGTATAGCTAAAAAGGATCAGCAAAGAGATATAGACAGATCATTAAAAAACATCAAGTAAAAACACTTGACAGCACAGTGCTGCTAGTGTATTATATTCGAGGTGTGTATGGAAAAATTTGTAACACAGGCACTTTTGTATGATTTTTATGGTGAACTTTTAACTGAGCATCAAAAGCGTATCTATGAATTGGTTGTTTTGGAAGATTATTCTTATAGCGAGATAGCTAAGGATGAGGGAATATCCAGACAAAGCGTGCATGATATGATAAGAAGATGTGATGCCTTACTTGAAGGCTATGAAGAAAAGTTACAGCTTATTGCAAAGTTTCTAAAAACCAAAGAATTGGTAGGAAAGATCAAGACCTTATCAGGAGAGTATAACAGAAAAAAGGACAGTTCTTTAATATCCGAAATAGAAACTTTGGCTGATTTAATTATTGATTTATAGGAGATAAGTGTATGGCATTTGAAAGTTTAACTGAAAAACTGCAAAATGTGTTCAGGAATCTAAGAGGCAAGGGAAAGCTTAGTGAGGCAGATGTAAAACTTGCATTAAAAGAAGTAAAGCTTGCCCTGCTTGAAGCGGATGTTAATTTCAAAGTAGTAAAAAAGTTTATAGCCGATGTGCAGGAAAGAGCTGTAGGCGCTGAGGTTATGAATTCACTTACACCTGCACAGCAGGTTGTAAAAATAGTAAATGAAGAACTTATTAAGCTTATAGGTGAAGATACCAAAGAGCTTGAGCTTAAGTCCGGTGATGCGGTCAATGTCATCATGATGATGGGTTTGCAGGGAGCCGGTAAGACAACTACAGCGGCAAAACTTGCAGGAAAGTTAAAATCAAAGGGATTCAGTCCGCTTTTGGTAGCCTGTGACATCTACAGACCGGCAGCTATAGACCAGCTTAAGATTAATGCCGAGAAACAATCGGTGGCATTTTTCTCAATGGGAGATAACATATCTCCGGTGGATATAGCTAAGGCAAGTATAGAATTTGCAAAAAACAATCATCACAATGTGGTAATAATAGATACTGCAGGAAGACTTCATATAGATGAAAAACTTATGCAGGAGCTTGTTGCCATAAAAGAAAATGTAAAGGTTGACTACAGCTTACTCGTAGTAGACGCTATGACGGGTCAGGATGCGGTAAATGTAGCGGAGAACTTTAACAGTCAGCTTAACATAGACGGAGTAGTACTTACCAAACTTGACGGTGATACAAGAGGCGGTGCGGCACTTTCTATAAAGGCGGTTACCAAAAAACCTATACTTTATGCCGGAATGGGAGAAAAGCTCTCAGACCTTGAAGTTTTTCATCCTGACAGAATGGCAAGCAGGATTCTTGGTATGGGAGATATCCTAAGCCTTATAGAAAAGGTTGAAATGGATATAGATGCCGAAAAAGCCAAGGAAATGAGCCAAAAGTTCAAGAAGGCGGAGTTTGATTTTAACGACTTCCTTGACCAGATGAAACAGCTTAAAAAGATGGGAGGCATTGCAAGTCTGATGAATATGCTTCCGGGCATGCAATCCATGAAAGGTGCTGCCAATGTAGATGACAGTCAGATGGCAAGGGTTGAGGCGATAATACTCAGTATGACCTTAAAAGAAAGAAGTAATCCCGATATACTTAATCCTTCAAGAAAGAATCGTATAGCTAAGGGTGCCGGAGTGGATATAGCCGAGGTAAACAGGATAGTTAAGCAATTCGACCAGATGAAAAAGATGATGAAACAATTCTCAGGTGCAATGAACCAAAGAGGCGCAAGAGGACTGGGCGGATTATTCGGCGGCGGAAAGAAAGGCTTTCCCTTTTAGTAAGTATGTAGGTTTGTAATTGTTAATTCACGAGAATTAAAATAAATTCTTGATTATAATATAAAGAAAATTTAGGAGGCTGTATTATGGCAGTAAAGATGAGATTAAAAAGATTAGGACAAAAGAAAGCACCTTTCTATAGAATAGTTGTTGCGGATGCAAGAGCTCCGAGAGACGGAAGATTTATAGAAGAGCTTGGCTACTATGATCCTACTAAGAAACCAAGTGTTATAAAGTTTGATGAGGAGTCAGCTAAGAAGTGGTTAAGTAACGGTGCACAGCCTACAGACAGAGTTGCAAAGTTATTAAAGATTGCAGGCATAAGATAAGAAGAGGGCAGTAGATGAAAGAAATAGTAGAGTTAATTGCTAAAGCATTGGTAGACAAACCTGAGGAAGTGGTTTTAACCGAAACTATAAGAGAGGATTCCATACTTATAGAACTTAGTGTTGCTGAGTCTGATATGGGTAAGATCATCGGAAGATCCGGCAAGATAGCTAAAGCTATTCGCTCTATAGTAAAGGCTGCCACATCTAAAAGTGATAAGAAGGTTATATTAGAAATAAGATAGTAGATAGACTGTTGCAAGATTATAGAGTTTTGCAGCAGCCTTTTTGCTTTAATATCGTAAATTAAAGAAAGAAGTTAATATGACAGATAAGTTAAGAGTAGGTGTTATTACCAAAACACACGGTTTAAGAGGTGAGGTAAAGTTATATCCTACTACCGATGATACAGAAAAATTTTCATATATAAAAGAATTTTATTTGGATAATAAGGGTATATATACCAAGTTAAAGTTAAGCTATGCTAAAGAGATGAAAAATATGTTCATCTGTAAATTTGAGGATATAGACAGTATAGAGGCGGCGGAAAAGATAGTTAAAAAAGACCTTTATATAGACAGGAAAGATGCCAAGGAGCTTAAAGAGGGAGAAAACTATATATCAGACCTTATAGACTTAAAAGTTATAAGCGATACCTTAGGTTTTATAGGTTATGTAAAGGATGTATTTCCCACCGGTGCCAATCATGTTATGGAAATAAGCCTAAATGAAGATATAAAGACAAATGAGAAATCAAAAGATACTTTGCTGCTTCCGTATATAAAGCAATGTATTTTAGATGTTGATCTTGAGAGCAAAGAAGTCCTTGTTCATATTTTAGACGGACTGCTTGATATATAGGGGGAAGATATGCATTATTATGTAATGACTTTATTTCCCGAAATGATAGAGTATATCATGGCTCAAAGCATTATAGGAAGAGCACTGTCCGATGAACTTATAAAGCTTAAAATCATAAATATAAGAGATTATGCAAAAAACAGATACAGACAGGTAGATGATTATCCTTACGGGGGAGGTGCAGGTATGCTTATGCAGGCAGACCCCATATACTCCGCCTATAAGGATATTTGTAAGGGCTTGGAAAAAAAGCCCAGACTTATATACACCACACCTCAGGGAAGGCTTTTTAATCAGGATTTGGCAAAGGAGCTTGCAAAAGAAGAAGAGTTAATTTTTCTATGCGGGCATTATGAGGGGGTTGATGAGAGAGTTTTGGAGCTTACCGATGCGGAAAGCATCTCAATAGGAGATTATGTGCTTACCGGAGGGGAACTTCCGAGTGTGGTTATGATGGATGCTATAAGCCGTATGATCAAGGGGGTTCTCAGTAATGAAGACAGTGCAGAGTTTGAGTCCTTTGAAGATGGATTGCTGGAATATCCGCAGTATACAAGACCGAGCCTATATGAGGGAATGGAAGTTCCGGAAATCTTACTTAGCGGACATCATAAGAATATAGAAGAGTGGAAAAGAAAAGAAGCGCTAAGGCGTACCTTTGAGCGAAGACCGGATCTTTTGGATACGAAATTTTTAAGTGCAAAGGACTTAAGCTTTCTACAAAGCCTCGGATATTCAAAGGATTTAAAGCAGTAAGGTAAGCCTTTCACATTTCCTAGTAAAATAGTATGAAATGTATTGCAATTAATTTAGATACAGAATATAATCAAGTGTATACAATTAAAGTGATAAAAATTTGGAGGAATTTCGATGTCAGAAGAAATATTAAAGGTAGAAGACTTAAATGTGAATATTGAAGAAAAGTCAATACTGCACAATGTAAGTTTAAGTATAAATAAAGGTGAAACACATGTAATCATGGGACCTAACGGTGCCGGTAAATCTACACTGGGACACTCTATAATGGGTAATCCCAAGTTTGAGATAATAAGCGGAAAAATAGTATTCAAGGGTGAAGATATCACAGAGGAGTCGGTTGATAAGAGGGCTTTATCTGGACTTTATCTGTCTTTTCAAAATCCTTTGGAAGTTCCGGGAATATCCTTAAGCAATTTCATAAAACTTGCCGTAGAACAAAAAACCGGTGAAAGACTTAAGCTGCTTTCATTCAGAAAAGGTATGGATAAGACCTTGAATGCTCTCAGTATGGATGCATCCTATGCAAACAGAGACTTAAATGTAGGATTTTCAGGTGGAGAAAAGAAAAAGTCAGAGATTTGTCAGTTGATGGAGTTAAAGCCGGAGCTTGCCATACTTGATGAGGCTGACTCAGGGCTTGATGTGGATGCTTCCCGTATAGTTTCGGATGCGGTAAGAGAGTATAAGGATAAGAATAACGGTACTTTACTTATTATTACTCACAGCACACGCATACTGCAATCTCTTGAAGTTGACAAGGTACATATAATGGTTGGCGGCAGAATAGTTGACAGCGGTGATGCTTCTATGATAGAGAAGATCAATAACGAAGGATTTGAAAGTTATACTTCTGAAACTGTGGAGGACAAGGCATAATGAAAGAAAAAACATATGTTGAAGACATAGACAGGAGTATGTATGAGATCCACTCTGATTCTAAAGATTATTTTAGGATAGAGGGCGGACTTAATGAAGATGTGATCAGGCAGATCTCAAAGGAAAAAAACGATCCCGAGTGGATGCTTAACTTTCGTCTGCGTGCATTAAAGACCTATAATGAGCTTCAGATACCTGATTGGGGTCCTTCTATAGATGAGCTTAATGTAGATAATATCATTACCTATATCCGTGCCAATACCGGTATGAAGGGAGACTGGTCTGAAGTACCTCAAGATATTAAGGATACATTTGACAGACTTGGTATACCTGAGGCTGAGAAAACTTCGCTTGCAGGTGTGGGAGCGCAGTTTGACTCCGAGCTTGTATATCACAATATTCGTAAGGAGATTGCAGCACAGGGAGTTATATACTCCGATGTGGAAAGTGCTTTACACGGCGAGTACGGTGATATGATAAGAGAGCATTTTATGAAGCTTGTTACTCCAAGGGATCATAAGTTTGCGGCTTTGCACGGTGCAGTATGGTCAGGAGGTTCATTTGTATATGTGCCTAAGGGAGTAAAGCTTGATATACCCTTACAGTCATATTTCAGACTTAATTCTCCGGGAGCCGGTCAGTTTGAGCATACACTTATTATAGTGGAAGAAGATGCATATCTGCACTTTATAGAGGGGTGCTCCGCTCCGAAGTACAGTGTAGCTAACCTTCATGCAGGCTGTGTTGAGATATTTATAAGAAAGAATGCCAAGGTAAGATATTCAACCATAGAAAACTGGTCTAAGAATATGTATAACCTCAATACCAAAAGAGCCATAGTTGAAGAAGGCGGCTCTATAGAGTGGGTATCGGGTTCATTCGGTTCGAGAGTATCCTACCTCTACCCTATGAGCATACTTAACGGTGAGGGGGCAAGGGCTGAGTTTAACGGAGTTACATTTGCCGGTGCGGGTCAGGACCTTGATACAGGCGCTAAGATAGTACATAACGCTCCCAATACGACTTCATATATTAATTCACGCTCCATATCAAAGGGAGGCGGAAAGAATACTTACAGAAGCTCAATATATATATCCGAAAAAGCGAAGAACTCAAAATCCGCAGTAACCTGCGAGTCTTTAATGCTTGATAATATATCCACCTCCGATACCATACCTGTTATGGATGTTCGTACAAAGGATGCAGATGTAGGGCATGAGGCAAGTATAGGAAGAATCAGTGATGAGTCGATTTTTTATCTTATGTCAAGAGGTTTTTCGGAAGAAGATGCCAAGGCTATGATAGTAAGCGGATTTGCCGACAATATATCTAAGGAACTTCCTTTGGAATATGCCGTAGAGATGAATAATCTTATCAGACTTGAGATGATAGGAAGTATAGGTTAGGAGGAGAAGATGAGTATGATAATAAATAAATTACCCTCCATAACATGGAACAGGTTAAAGGTAAATTCAACAAGTGTAGATATAAATATTGAAAAAGGCGGAAAGTTTATAAGCGAAGTTCCTTCCGACATAAGCTTAAAAGTAAGTGAGGAAGTGTCCGATAAATCTTTAGAAAACGGAATGGGAGCTGCATTTAACGATTATATTACTTCTTTGAAACTGCCGGTACACAGCTTTTTCGTGGCTGAGAAAACTGTTGTAGAAGAACCGCTAAGACTTAAGTTCGCTTATGATGAGACTTCCAATGTAGGTAATATTATAGAGCTTCATATAGCAAAAGACTCACAGGCTACAGTTATTATGGACTACAGTGCCGTAAAAGACCTTGACAGCGTAGCGGCGGTGCAGACCAGAGTACATCTTGAGGACAATGCAAAGCTTACACTTATTCAGATACAACTTATAGATAAAGAACTTACTTTCTTTAATGATATAGCGGCAAATTGTGCCAAGGGTGCGGAGTTTGAACTTACACAGATAATTATAGGTGATAAGGCAACTTATCAGGGCAGTAAGGTGCTTTTAGCTGGGGATGATTCGCTTGTACAGGCAAATGTGGCTTACCTGGCAAGGGACAACGATAAGCTTGACATGAACTATATTGCGGTTCATGAAGGAAAGCTTACAACCAGCAGGCTTTATACAAGAGGAGTGCTAAGAGATAAGGCAGAAAAGACATTTAGAGGAACTATAGACATAAAGCTCGGGGCGGCTAATGCTTCAGGACAGGAGAGTGAAACCGTACTTTTGATAGATGAAGGAGTTGTTAATAAGACTATTCCTATCATACTTTGTGCCGAAGAAGATGTTGAGGGAGCACACGGTGCAACAATAGGAAGACTGGATGAAGAGCTTATGTTTTATATGAAAGCCAGAGGTTTTTCGGAAAAGGCAATATATGAGCTTATGGCAAGGGCAAGAATAGAAGAAGTTTGTAATTTTATAGAGGACGAGGCAACAAGAAAATTAGTTGAAGATTTTATGGGAGGTGAGTAGATGTCAGGGTTTGATATTGGAAGAGTCAGAAAAGATTTCCCATTACTTTGTTCAAGTTCCTTAGCCTATCTTGATAATGCCGCAACTTCACAAAAACCTGAAGTTGTGCTTAAGGCTATAGAGGATTATTACAAAAATAAAAATGCCAATCCTATGAGGGGGCTTTATGAGCTTAGTGTAGCTTCAACCACTGCCTATGAGTCTGCAAGAGAGACTGTAGCAGGGTTTATCAATGCTTCACAAAATGAGGAGATAGTATTTACAAGAAATGCCAGTGAAAGCCTTAATTTAATAGCTTATAGCTACGGAATGAACTTTTTAACAAAGGAAGACGAGGTACTTGTTGCCATTACGGAACATCACAGTAACCTGCTTCCTTGGCAAAATGTTTGCAGACAAACCGGTGCAAGTCTTAAGTTTTTAGACTGTGATGCTACAGGCTTTATAAGCAAAGAAGTTATAGATGCCGCTATAAATAAAAATACAAAATTAGTTGCCCTGACCCATGTATCCAATGTACTCGGTAGGGAGAATCCTATAAGCTATGTAGTTAAAAAGGCTCATGAAGTCGGTGCAAAAGTAGTACTTGATGCGGCTCAAAGTGTAGCTCACATGTCTGTGGATGTAAGAGCTTTGGATGTGGACTTTTTGGTATTTTCAGGGCATAAGATGCTTGCTCCTATGGGAATAGGTGTCCTGTATGCAAAGCTCGACTTACTTAATTCGATGCCTCCGTTTTTATACGGCGGCGAGATGATAGAGACGGTAACAAGATATGATGCGGTATATGCACAAGTTCCTCATAAATTCGAAGCCGGCACGGTAAATGCCGGCGGTGCGGTAGGACTTGAAGCGGCTATTAAGTATATAAAAGAGCTTGGATTTGATGCTATAAAAGAAAGAGAAGAGGCTCTTACAAAATTAGCTTTTGATGAACTTGCAGATTATGATAAGGTGCACATACTGGGTTCTGCAGATTATAAAGAACATCATGGAATTATCGCTTTTTCGATAGATGATGTGCATCCCCATGATATAGCACAGATTTTAAGTACGGATGATATAGCTGTAAGAGCCGGTCATCACTGTGCACAGCCTTTGCTTAAGCACCTGGGATTTATGAGTACTGCAAGAGCAAGTTTAGCTTTTTATAATACTGAAGAAGAAGTAGTAAGATTTACCGATTCTCTTAAATCAATCAGAAGGAGAATGGGTTATGCAAAATAACAGTTATTATAATGAGGTTTTAACCGAGCATAATATGCGTCCTTTACATAAGCACAAACTTCCGGATGCAAGTTTTAGTTTGGAAGGAGTTAATCCAAGTTGCGGTGATGATATAATACTTAATCTTAAGGTTGAAGACGGTATTATCACCGAGGGGTCTTTTGAAGGCAGCGGTTGTGCCATATCACAGGCATCGGCTGATATAATGCTTGATCTTGTTATAGGGAAAAGTAAAGAAGAAGCGCTGCGTCTTGGAGAGTTGTTCTTTAATATGATCAAGGGAAATATAAGTGAAGAAGAACTTGAGGAGCTTGACGAGGCAAGTTTATTACAGGATATTTCCCATATGCCGGCAAGAGTAAAATGTGCTGTGCTTGCTTGGCATACTATGAAGCAAATATTTGAAGAAAACCCGAGTTAGAGACTTTTTTATAAAAATCTTGCTTTAATATACATAAATAATATATAATCATTTGGAAAGCATATTTGATATTAGAGAGAGCCAAAGAGGTGAGTATATGAAAAAGGAAGAAAAAACAATAAGTATGGAAGAAAAGAAAGAAACCAAGGCTGCTAAGAAAAGTACTGCTGAAAAGAAAAGTGCTGCTAAAAAAAGCACCAAAGCTAAGACCGGCGAAGCGGCTGATGTAAAGCTTGCTGCGGCAGAAAGTGAAGAAAAAAAGCCTGCTGCTAAAAAGGCGACTGCCAAAAAAGCGGAAGTAGAGCCTAAAGTATCTGCAGTTGTGGAGTATGAAGGCAGATCGGTACTTGTAAAAAATATTGTAGCCAAAGCAATCAAGGCTTATAAAAAGGCTAATAAGGGCGTAGTTATAAAGAAAGTCGATATTTATATAAAACCTGAGGAAAATGCTGCTTATTATGTTATAAATGGAGATTCCTCACCCTCTTATAAAGTAGAATTATAAAAATGAGCGGGCTGTTTCAGCAATATTTATATGTTAAATTATATATAAATGCTGTAACAGCCTCTTTGGCGGTTATAGTCAAGGTAAGTAGATATATATGCATAATATAAAATGTAGTATTATCATTAAGCGAAATATTATTTATATATATCTATCCGAACAGTATCGGCATTTGTAAGTGGAGAAATACAAATGACTTACCTAAACTTAAACCTTTACTGTATTAACTTTTTATAAACTTTATAATTAAGATTGAAGTTATAGTAGTATAGTGATACACTTGTATAGTTATGGATTAGAAAATGACAGGAGAGTATGCATGAACCTCATTGAGAAAATATTTGGAACACATAGTGAAAGAGAGATAAAAATGATCACCCCTATCGTAAAGAAGATAGAGGATATGCGTGATAAGATGATGTCTCTTAGTGATGACGAGTTAAAACAAAATACTGTAAAATTCAAGGAAAGAATTGCAGGCGGAGAAAGTTTGGATTCCATACTGCCGGAAGCATTCGCTACAGTAAGAGAAGCTGCAAGAAGAGTAGTTAACATGGAGCATTATCCGGTGCAGTTGATGGGTGGTATAGTACTGCATCAGGGGCGTATTGCGGAGATGAGAACGGGTGAAGGTAAGACCTTGGTATCTACCTGCCCTGCTTACCTTAATGCTTTGGCAGGAAAGGGCGTACATATAGTTACTGTCAATGACTATTTGGCAAAGCGTGACGCCGAGTGGATGGGAAGTATACATGAGTTTTTAGGCTTAACTGTCGGAGTTGTACTTAACTCAATGAACAATGATGAAAGGAAGGAAGCTTATGCTTGTGATATAACCTATGTAACCAACAACGAGCTTGGATTTGACTATCTTAGAGACAATATGGCTATATATAAGAATCAGAAGGTACTTCGTGAGCTTGATTATGCCATAATAGACGAGGTAGACTCCGTACTTATAGATGAGGCGAGAACTCCGCTTATCATATCAGGTCAGTCCGGAAAATCAACCAAACTTTATGAAGTTTGTGATGTACTTGCAAAGCAGCTTGAGAAGGGTACAGCCAGTGCGGAGTTTAGCAAGATGAATGCTTTGATGGGAGAAATCATTGAAGAGACCGGAGACTTTATAGTCAATGAGAAGGATAAGATAGTTAACCTTACCGAGCAGGGTGTTGCAAAGGTTGAGAAATTCTTCCAGATAGAAAACCTTGCAGATCCTGAGCACCTTGAGATACAGCATTGTATAATACTGGCACTTCGTGCAAATAACCTGATGTTCAGGGATAAGGACTATGTAGTTAAGGATGATGAAGTACTTATAGTAGATGAATTTACCGGTCGTATAATGCCGGGAAGAAGATACTCTGACGGACTTCATCAGGCTATAGAGGCCAAAGAGCATGTAGATGTAAGAAGAGAGTCCAAGACTTTGGCAACTATAACCTTCCAGAACTTCTTTAATAAATTTAAGAAAAAAGCGGGAATGACCGGTACTGCACTTACGGAAGAAAAAGAGTTCAGAAATACTTACGGAATGGATGCTATAGCAATACCTACCAATAAGCCTGTAGCTCGTAAAGACCATGAAGATGCAGTATACAAGAGTAAGAAAGAAAAGTTTAGGGCGGTTGTTGAGGATATAAAGCAGACCCACGAAAAAGGACAGCCGGTGCTTGTAGGTACCATTACCATAGAGACCTCCGAGATGCTTTCAAATATGCTTAAAAAAGAGGGTATACCTCATACCGTACTTAATGCCAAGTTCCATGAAAAGGAAGCGGAAATAGTAGCCGGAGCCGGAGTTCACGGTGCGGTAACAATAGCAACCAACATGGCAGGTCGTGGTACGGATATTAAACTTGACGATGAGTCCAAGGAAAAGGGCGGACTTAAGATCATAGGTACCGAAAGACATGAGGCAAGGCGTATAGACAACCAGCTCAGAGGTCGTTCAGGTCGTCAGGGAGACCCGGGAGAGTCAAGATTTTACATATCTCTTGAGGATGATCTTATGAGACTTTTCGGTTCTGAAAGACTTATAGGTATGTTTGAATCTCTTGGAGTGCCTGAAGGTGAGCAGATAGAGCACAGGATGCTTTCCAATGCCATAGAGAGAGCTCAGATGAAGATAGAGAGCAATAACTACGGTATAAGAGAAAACCTGTTAAAATACGATCAGGTAAATAACGAGCAAAGAGAAGTTATCTATGAGGAGAGGAACAAAGTATTGGAAGGCGACAATATGCGAGATACAATACTTAGAATGATCAATAATATCATAGATAATGCCGTAAATATCGCTATATCCGATGATGCAAAACTTGAAGAGTGGGATCTTAAAGAACTTAAAGAGCTTTTGCTTCCTATAATACCGCTTTTAAAGATCGGTACAGAAGGTATTAACAATAAAAATGAGCTTATACATAACTTAAAAGAGCAGGCTATAAAGCTATATGAAGAAAAAGAAGCCGAGTTCCCGGATTCAGAGCAGATGAGAGAATTTGAGCGAGTTATACTCTTAAGAGTTATTGATAACAAGTGGATGAACCATATAGATGATATGGAACAGCTTAGACAAAGCATCGGTTTACAGGCATTCGGTCAAAAGGATCCTTTGGTAGAGTACAAAAAGAGTGCTTATGATATGTTCGGAGATATGACTGCGGCTATTACGGAAGATACCGTTAGAATACTCTACCATGTAAGAGTTGAGCAGAAGGTCGAAAGAGAACCGGCAGCTAAGGTTACCGGAACCAACAAGGATGACAGTTCTGTTAAAGAACCTGTAAAAAGAGATGCCGATAAGGTATATCCGAATGACCCCTGTCCATGCGGCAGCGGTAAAAAATATAAGCAATGCCATGGAAGATTAAAGTAAAGGCGGTGAGGTAAATGTTGGAGCTTGAACAATACGATGCATTATTGTCGAGCTATGAAAAACCTCTTACAGAAGTGAGGGATTCACTTTGACCTTGAGGGAAAAGAAAAGAAACTTGCAGAACTTAACAAGTCAATGGAAGCAGCTAACTTTTGGGATGATAACTCAAAATCAGCTGAGATATTAAAAGAAGCAAAATCATTGGAAAGTGATATAGAAAGCTTTAAGGAGCTTAAAAGCCTTTATGAAGATATAGAGGTACTTATAGAGCTTGCAGGAGAGGAGAAGGATACATCACTTCTCAATGATATAAAGCATTCTCTTAATACCTTAGAAAGCAAGATGAATGCACTCAGAACCAAGACCCTGCTTTTTGGAGAGTATGACAGCTCCTGTGCCATACTTAAGCTTAATGCCGGAGTAGGAGGCGTTGAAGCCTGTGATTGGTGCTCAATGTTATATAGAATGTATTCCAGATGGGCACAAAATATGGGCTATAGTGTTGAAGTATTGGATTTTCTGGAAGAAGATGAGGCGGGACTTAAGTCTATAACCATGCAGATAAACGGGCTCAATGCCTACGGTTACCTTAAAAGTGAGCATGGTATACATAGACTGGTACGCATTTCACCTTTTAATGCGGCGGCAAAAAGGCAAACTTCCTTTGTCTCCTGTGATGTAGTACCTGAGATAGAAGAAGACCTTGATTTGGATATCAATGAAGAAGACATACGCATGGATACCTATCGTGCCAGCGGTGCGGGAGGACAGCATGTAAATAAGACTTCATCCGCAGTGCGTATAACACATATACCTACAGGTATAGTAGTGCAGTGTCAGAATGAGAGAAGTCAGCTCCGTAACAAAGAAAAGGCTATGCAAATGCTCAAATCCAAGCTTTATATGATAAAGAAGCAGGAGAATGTTGATAAAATTTCCGATATAAGAGGTTCGGTTAAGGAAATAGGTTGGGGTTCACAAATAAGATCTTATATCATGCAACCCTACAGTTTGGTAAAGGATCATAGAACAGGCTGTGAAACTGCCAATATCAGTGCTGTATTGGACGGAGATATAGAAAAATTTATAACTGCCTACTTGACCTATCTTAGTTTAGGTAACAAGTAGCAGTCAGGTTATATATTCACAGATTATAGCAATAGTTAGGTTTTTGAATATCTAAGACCGTCATTGTCTGAATAAAATTACATAGGACAATGACGGTTTTAGATTTATAGTTGCGTATTTATAACATCAGGGCTTAAAAGGTACAGTCAAAGCAAGCATTGTGCTTGCTTTTTTGCTGTTTTTATGTTAAAATCCCTGAGTGTCATACATTTGTATGTGGAGGAAATACAATGCGGGAAGATATATATTATTTGGTAAAAGAAAAGGCTATTCCTGAAGTGCTTATAAAAGTGGTAGAGGCTAAAAAACTTTTAAGCGAAGACAGGAATATGAGCATTATACAGGCTACAGATAAAGTCGGCATCAGTAGAAGTTCATTTTATAAATACAAGGATGATATATCAACTTTTAGTGATAATGCCAGAGGAAAGACCATAACTTTAGCTATGCAAATGTTGGATAAACCGGGGCTTTTATCAGATTTGTTAAAGATAGTATCCACCTATCAAGCCAATATCCTGACAATACATCAATCCATACCGGTAAATAATATTGCAAATATTTCACTATCTATAGAGGTATTGGAGGGAACAGGAAATATAACCAAATTACTGGATGAAATAAAATCATGTGAAGGCGTATACGAAGTAAAAATTTTAGCTAGGGAGTAAATAAAGAGATGATAAATGTATCAATATTAGGTTTTGGAACTGTAGGTTCAGGAGTCTATCAAATAATCAATGAAAACAATAAAGAGTTGGAAGCCTCTACAGGAAGACAGATAAGAGTTAAAAGCATTTTAGATAACAGGAAATCCGTAAATCCTGATATAGCTGCTATACTTGCGGAAAAATTTGAAGATATAGAAAACGATGAGGAAGTATCCGTAGTGGTAGAAACCATAGGAGGTACCGAAGCGGCTTATGATTTTGTTAAAAGAGCCTTACTAAAAGGTAAAAATGTGGTTACTTCCAACAAGGCATTGGTTGAGATGTACGGAAGTGAGTTACTTAGAATTGCAAAGGAAAAGAATGTAGCCTTTCTTTTTGAGGCAAGTGTAGGAGGCGGTATACCTCTTATAAGAACAATAGGAGATGCCTTTGCCGGAGAAGTTATAAAAGAAATAGACGGAATATTAAACGGTACGACCAATTATATACTGACCTGTATGACGGAAGAGGGACAAAGCTTTGAAGAAGCACTACACAAAGCACAGGAGCTCGGTTATGCGGAAAGAAACCCTGAAGCCGATATAGAAGGATACGATACCGGAAGAAAAATAGCCATACTAAGCTCACTTGCTTGCAAAAAAGAAGTAAAGTTCAGCGATATATATACTGAGGGCATAAGTAAGATAGAAAAAGTGGATCTTGAGTATGCTAAGCAGATGTCAATGGCAATAAAGCTTTGCGGAAGTGCAACAGTTGACGACAATGGAGATATAGCAGCCTATGTCTGCCCCATGATGCTTGATAGAGATAATCCCTTATATATGGTAAAAGGGGTATTTAATGCCATATTACTCGAGGGCAATATGCTCGGCAGGACTATGCTTTACGGAAGCGGAGCCGGAAAACTGCCTACTGCAAGTGCGGTAGTTTCAGACATACTCTCAATAATTAAGCTTGGAAATAATAGATTACCTATAGAATGGTCTGAGGAAAGAGCGAAGGTACTTCCTATGGACAAAACCTCACATAGATACTTTATAAGATTTAAGGATGTGGATGATAAGCATATAACAAGGTGTAGAAGAGCCTTTGCGGATTCCGAAGTTATAAGACTTGAAGGATTGGATGAGTTTGCTATTCTTACAGGTTATATAAGGGAAAAAGATTTTAACTTGGTAAGTGAAAGCCTTAATGATATAATAAAGTTTATAAGGGTAAGGTAAGAGTTCTATATAAATTTAACCACTATACTTTATTGATCGGTTTTAGTTTGCTAAGTATATATCAGGAGTAGAAGCTTGTTTATCGGTTAAAGTTAGAAGCCTTGTATTATTTTTAAATATGAATTGGTTAGCATAACTGCAAGCTTAACTTAAATAATGAGGAGGTAATTATGTCAGATAATAGTTGTATATTTTGTAAAATTGCAAATGGTGAGATAAATTCATCAACCCTTTATGAAGATGAAGATTTCAGAGTTATACTTGATATAAGCCCTGCAAGTAAGGGACATACACTTATACTTTTAAAAGGTCATTATGCGGATATACTGGAAGTGCCTGATGAGATTTCGGCAAAAATTCTTCCACTTGTAAAAAAGGTTGGAGCTGCCTGTATGAAGGCACTTAATGCAGACGGTTTTAATACACTTATCAACACCAAAGAAAGTGCGGGACAGACCGTATTTCACTGCCATATACATATAATACCCAGATTTGCAAAAGAAAAGTCAATACTTACATGGGATAATCTTTCTTATAAAGAGGGAGAGCAGGAAGAAATACTTAAAAATATAAAAAAAGAGCTGAAAGCATAATATGTATTATAATATAAAACCAAGATTATACACCATAAGTACCTGTATAGTAGTTATAAATATAATATATTTTTTAGTACTTGAGCTAAACGGCGCATCTTCAAGTGTAGAGGGTATGTTAAGTTTCGGAGCGGCAAGAGCGGATCTGATTTTTTTCGATCATCAGTATTTCAGGCTTTTAAGTGCTATGTTTATGCATTTTGATATTATGCATATATCGGGAAATATGCTTATACTTTTCTTGCTCGGCGAAAGGCTGGAACATTTGATAGGCAAATTAAACTTTATCGTACTTTATCTGTTAAGCGGTATATTTTCATCTGTATTCAGCTGTATATACGATATATATGTTAATGACATGCTTGTAAGCGCAGGAGCAAGCGGTGCGGTATTCGGAGTAATAGGAGCCCTAATATATATACTTACGGTAAATAGGACAAGGGTAGAGGGGCTGGACCTTAGAAGTATGATATTTATGACGGTGCTTATGCTTTACTATGGTTTTTCGTCATCCAATGTAGATAATATAGCACATATAAGTGGCGGACTGATAGGTTTTGTACTTTCTATGGCACTGTATAGACCGTTTAGAAGAGATTATATTTAGATGAGCAAAAGTGGCGTGTTGGATAAAAAGTACACAGTTTAATATTTGTAGCCTTTAGCGAGAGCTAAAGGCTACGATTCATTAATAAAGCTGTATATCAACTATGCTATACACAAGCCTCTTCTATTACTTTTATACAAGCGCTCACACCGTCAGATACTCCGGCAGTCTGCATGCTTTTAATATAGCTGTCTTTATTGGCATAGACCTCATCAATAGCAGCCAACAGCGAGTCTTTATTTAAGGCTTCATCCTCTATTACATAAGAAAACCCCTGTTTTTTAAATGAAGCGGCATTTAATATCTGATCTCCCCTGCTTGCTTTGGCAGAAAGGGGTACAAGTATATTCAGCTTTTTTAATGCAAGCAGCTCTGAGATTGCATTGGCACCGGCACGGCTTATAACTATATCAGCCAAGGCGAATACATCTTTTAATTGTGAAGAGATATATTCATATTGAACATAGCCTGAAAGCTTTATATTTGCATCTATATTTCCCTTACCGCAGATATGTACTACATAGAATTTTTCAAGCAACTTATTTATACTGTTTCTTACAGCGGTATTGACACTGACTGCACCGAGACTTCCGCCGATAACAAGTATTACAGGCTTCTTATCATCAAGTCCGGTAAATTCCCTTGCTTTTTCTACACTTCCGGATAAAAGTTCAGCTCTTATAGGCGAGCCGGTAAGCACAGCCTTATCTTTAGAAATATGTCCAAGAGTTTCAGGAAAATTATAGCATATCTTCTTTGCACATTTTGAAGAAATCTTATTGGCAAGACCGGGACTTATATCAGACTCATGGATGACTACAGGTATCTTAAGCATATGTGCAGCTATAACTACAGGAACTGTAACAAATCCGCCTTTGGAAAACACTACATCCGGTTTATATTTTTTCAGTATTTTACGGGCATCAAAAAGCCCCTTAATAACACGAAAAGGATCTGTAAAATTTTTTATATCAAAATATCTGCGCAGCTTGCCGGAAGATATGGACTTAAACTCTATATTTTCTTTTTGGATAAGCTCTTTTTCTATGCCCTTTTTAGAACCTATATATAAAATATCATATCCAAGTTCACGAAGTTTCGGTACAAGAGCAATATTTGGGGTTACATGACCGGCACTTCCTCCGCCGGTAAGAACTATTTTTTTCATCAGTATACCTTTCTAAAAAACATAATTATTTATATAATTTATAATGATTACAGCTTACAGTTCAGGTGGTTTATATACTTGTATAATACACCAATGAAAGCTTGCTTTCAGAAACATATTATACATATATATATCCGGGCTACATGAACTGTAACACTAAGATGAATGAGTCTACATGAACTGTAACTATTATAGTGCAAAAATCAAATTTTCGTATTAAAATATAATACTGTAGTCAAAATATGATTTTAAGACTTATAGATCCGGTATTTAAATATAACACAAAACATAAAAAAGGAGAAGATATATGATAGGTATTATAGGAGCAATGGAAGAGGAGATAACGAATTTAAAATCACACATGCAGGTGGATGAGGTACAGACCATAGCCGGTATGTCTTTTTTTAAGGGAGCTGTAAAAGGAACCAAGCTTGTACTTGTGCGTTCAGGCATAGGAAAGGTAAATGCCGGAATATGCACCCAAATACTTGCAAGTGTATACGGAGTGGATACTGTGATCAATACAGGTATAGCCGGCTCCCTTAATGCCGATATTGATATAGGAGATATAGTTGTATCTACAAGTCTGGTACAATATGATGTTGACGCCAGGAATTTCGGATATAAACTTGGTGAAATACCGAGAATGAATATTGTAGAGTTTCCGGCAGATAAATACCTTATAGATAAGACACAAAGTGTATTTGATAGTCTAGGTCTTGGAATAAAGCTTTACAAGGGCATGGTAGCCACAGGGGATAAGTTTGTATCTGAGGATAGTTTAAAAGCTGAGATTATCAGTAATTTCCATGCTTACTGTGTTGAAATGGAGGGAGCAGCCATAGCACAGGCGGCAATGCTTAACAACATGGCTTGTGTAGTTATAAGGGCTATATCAGATAAGGCGGATAACAGTGCCGATGTTGATTACAGAAGCTTTGAGGCAAAAGCCATAGAAAATATGTCAAAAATCAGTTTAGCACTGGTTGACAGCTTAAAATAAGGCTTAATTATTATCATATATATAATGCAAGAATAGTATTAAATAGGGAAATATGCTATACTATTTAATCTATAAACAAATATTTAAAGGAGCAAACAATGTCCAAACTATCATTCGATTACTCAAAGGCACTTGAGTTTGTGTCACAGGAAGAAATAGATAACTTTGAAAGTACAGTAAACTTAGCTAAAGAAACCTTGATTAATAAAAGGGGAGCCGGAGCTGATTTTTTAGGTTGGCTTGACCTTCCTGTAAATTACGATAAAGAAGAATTTGAAAGAATAAAGAAAGCTGCAAAGAAGATACAAAGTGATTCCGAAGTGCTTGTGGTGATAGGAATAGGAGGTTCTTACCTTGGAGCAAAGGCTTGCATCGAAGCACTCAGCCACAGCTTTTATGCCTTACTTGATAAAACAAAAAGACCCTATCCTCATATAGTATTTTGCGGCAATTCCATATCTGAAAAATACCTTCATGATTTGGAAGAGGCGCTGGAAGGTAAAGATTTTTCAATCAATATTATATCAAAGTCGGGTACGACTACCGAGCCGGCTGTAGCATTTAGGGTATTAAAGAAAGCTTTAATAAAAAAGTACGGCAAAGAGGAAGCAAGAAAAAGAATTTACGCAACTACGGACAGAGCAAAGGGAGCATTAAAAAAACTTGCGGATGAAGAAAGCTACGAAAGCTTTGTAGTACCCGATGATGTGGGCGGAAGATTTTCTGTGCTTACCGCAGTCGGACTGCTTCCTATAGCTGTAGCCGGCATAGATATAGATAAACTTATGGCAGGGGCTGCCGCTGCAAGAAAGTCTGCCTTGGAAAAACCTTACAAGGAAAATCCGGCATTACTATATGCAGCTTTGAGAAATATCATACATAGAAAAGGAAAGGCTGTAGAAATACTTGCAAACTACGAGCCGAGTCTTCATTATATTTCAGAGTGGTGGAAGCAACTTTACGGAGAAAGCGAAGGTAAGGACAATAAGGGAATATATCCCGCTTCTGTGGATTTAACAACAGACCTTCATTCTATGGGACAGTTTATACAAGAAGGAAGCAGAATTCTTTACGAAACAGTAATTTCTATAGAAGAGCCTTTGGTAAATATGCTTTTAGAGGAAGAAGAAAAAGATACTGACGGTATGAATTATCTTGCAGGCAAGAGTATAGATTTTGTCAATAAATCCGCAATGAACGGAACCATACTTGCCCACACTGACGGAGGAGTACCTAATCTTTCGATAGTATTGCCAAAGCTCAATGAGGAGTATCTTGGAGAACTTTTCTACTTCTTTGAATTTGCCTGTGGAGTAAGCGGATATATATTGGCAGTAAATCCCTTTAATCAACCCGGAGTAGAAAGCTACAAAAAGAATATGTTTGCTCTGCTCGGTAAACCGGGCTTTGAAAGGGAAAGAGAAGAGTTGCTCAAAAGACTACAGTAGTATTTATTCATCAAGTATTTGTACTTCAAGATAATCAAAATCAGTTGCCTCTATAAAGTTATCGGCATAAAATCTTGTCTTTGAGTGTAACTGAAAATCTTTAATATTAAGTTCCAACCATATGGGGGAAGCAAGGTCAAGTTTATGGCAGGCTTCCTCCAAACATGAAAGAATCATCTTAGTACGGGAAAGATTGTAATTATTACTTTGGGCAACATAGTCCTTAACTATTTTATTGTTCCTATATATTTTGACCCACAAACGAAGCATGTCTATCCTCCTTTTTTGAGTTTAAGTATAGCATATGTGTCAAGGAGGTACTGAGATGAATAATTTTTACACATGATTTAGTTGGAGACTTGACTGTATAAAAACCAATAATAAAGTTTGCAAAAGCTGATTTTTGTGAATTTGATTATGGGGTTTTATACTATCTGATAAGTTGTTAAAAATTTTAAGGAGTTTAATATGGCACAGCCTATAAGCAATTATAAGAGTTTTTTTGAAAATGCCAAACAGGCATTAAATGATGCGGATGCACTTGGCATAGAAGAGGAAAGATTAAAAGAAGAAGAACTTGAGCTGGAAGAAGCTATTAAAAATGAGAATAAAATTTTAAATGATAAGATTGATGAAACCGTTAGAGAGCGTAGAAAAGAACTTATTGATACTTATGATAATGAAATAAAAAAAATTGAAAATAAATTAAAAGAATTAAAAATCAAAAGACAGGAAGCAAGAGAAAAAGCGGTTAAGGAAAAACAGGATTTTGAGACTGCACATCTGTATCAGGACATCAAAGATTCGAAAAAGAAGATCAAAGATCTTTGTAAGATGTCGAAACTTCCTATGATATGCAGTTCAAAGTTCTATTATACTTTGTACTTTCCAAGAAAATTATATGAATTTATACTGCTGTTGCTGTATTTCATATTGATATTTGCGGCACTGCCTTCAATTATATATTATTTTTTACCTAATAAAAGTCCGTATTATCTTATAATCATTTATATGTTATTGATTTTAATAGTGGCATCCATATATCTTTATATAGGCAATATAACAAAGGCAAAAAAATTCAAAGCCCTGAAAGATATAAGGAAGGTATTTGACGATATATCGGATACCAATAAGAAAATAATTAAAACCAAAAAAATGATTAAAAAAGATAAGGATGACTCGAATTACAACTTGGCAGAATATGATTTTAATATTTCAGAAGCTGAAAAAGAGCTTGAAGATATTAATATTAAGAAAAAAGAAGCCATTAAGAATTTTGATAATTCGACAAGGCATATTATCGCAGACGAAATACTCACGGTGGCAAAACCTAAGATAGATGAACTTGACTCAAGGCGTGTAATCATAAGCAGTGCTATAAATAGAGTCTCAAAAGAATTAAAGGATAAGAATATTTATATCTCGGAGAATTATGAGGTATACCTCGGCAGAGAATTTTTAGATGTGGAAAAAATAGACGCTCTTGCAAATATTATGGATAAGGCTATTGTAACTAACTTAAGAGAAGCTATAGAAGAGTATAGAAACAGTATGGAAGTGTAATATGGATGAAAGACGGCAGTTGCCACCTAATGATAAAAGAAAAGGCAAAAACAATATTCGAAAGATACCAAATGACTATCAAAGGAAAAATATTGTAAGAAAAGTGCCCGTAAAAAAGAATAATAAAGATAAAGAAGAATATCCTTTACATAACAGGCAAAAAAAAGTCAATATCAATGAAGAAAATAGAAAAAAAGAGGTCCCAAGAAGAAAGATAAAAAGAGAACCTGAAAAAAATGAGCAGCGATATGAGAAGAGTTTAACAGATAGAGCTGCCAGACAAAAAAATCAGCTAAAGGAAGTAAAGTCTAAAAATTCTTCAAAGGATCCTAAGAAAAAATCAAGAGCAGGTGCTTTCATTTTATTTGTAGCTGTAATTTTACTGTTGTGGGGAAGCTTTATACTTATAAAAAATAAATTTTATAAGTACAAAAGCTACTCACTTAAGTGGACTAAGGAACTTAAGCAAGGAAGTATAGTAGGCTATGAAACTTTTAATGATTATATAATTAAGTACTCTAAAGACGGAGTGGTCTGCCTTGACAGATCCGGTAATGAAGTATGGATAGACAGTTATGAAATGAAGGATCCGATAGTTTCGGTAAGCTCTTCGTATGTAGCCATAGCAGACAGACAGGGAACCAATATATATATATTCGGAAAAGACGGAAGGATAGGAAGTGCCTCAACCGGTCTTCCGATATCAAGAATAAGTCTTTCGGATATAGGAGTATTGGCTGTGATAGTAGAAGACAGTAGCTCTACAGCTATTAATTTTTTCAGTAAAGAGGGTAATGTTATAGACATAACTGTAAAAAACTCCCTTACCGGAGACGGATACCCTACGGATATAAGTCTTTCTCCTGACGGTAATAATTTGCTTGTATCTTACCAGTACATACAAAATTCCATGTTAAAAGGAAGCGTAGTATTTTATAACTTTTCCAATATAGGTAAAAACACTCCTAACAGAATAATGGGGGGTTTTAATGAGCCTTTTGAAGACAGCCTTATAAGCAAGGTGAGTTTTTCCAAAAAATTGGATTCCTATGTGCTGGCAAGCAGCGGAGTTTATTTTTTTACTTCGCAAAATATCGTAAGCCCTAAGCTTAAAAGTTCCTTCCCGGAACAGTCTGAAATAAAAAGTGTAGCTTATAACAAGGACTATATAGTTATGATCGTGGATAATATAACGGATCAGTATAAGTATACATTAAAAGTTTATAGTATAAACGGCAGATTGGTCTTGGAAAAGGGAATCAATTATGACTATGAAAGACTTGACATAGATAAGGATTATATATTTTTATCAGACAATAATTCCTGTCTTGTATATAATATAGAGGGTAAGGTAAAGTTTGAAAGTGATTTGGAGTTCCCTGTACTTAAGTTCTTAAAGGCGGGAATGGGGGACGGACTTATATTACTTGGTGATTCCAAGATGAACTATATTGATCTAAAATAATAAGGAGAGCAAAATGGAACAACTTTGTATAGGTATAGATTTGGGTGGTACTTCCATAAAAATGGGTATTTTCGGTGCTGATGCAAAACTGTTAAAAAAGTGGGAAATCCCTACAGATACAAGCAATAAGGGTGAAAATATTATAAAGGATATTGCAAAATCCATAAAGAAGGAATTAAAAGCCTCAGACCTGTCCATAATGGATTGCATAGGTATAGGAATGGGAGTGCCGGGGCCGGTGCTGAAGTCAGGTTATGTAAAGGTCTGTGTAAACTTAGGTTGGAAAGATGTATATCCCGGAAGGGAACTTTCGGATATACTCGGGGGTATAGCGGTCTACCTTGGAAACGATGCCAATGTGGCTGCACTTGGAGAAGCATGGCAGGGTGCAGCTAAGGATATGCAGGATGTAGTACTTGTAACTATAGGAACCGGTGTGGGAAGCGGTATTATTATAGATGGCAAGATAGTTGTAGGAAGACACGGTTTGGCAGGAGAGATAGGGCACATCCATGTAGAGGACAATGAAAGCAAACAATGTAATTGCGGCGCCTATGGATGCCTTGAACAGGTGGCAAGTGCTACAGGTATAGTAAGGCTTGCTAAAAATGCCTTGGAAGAAGGAAAAAGAACTTCAATGCTTCAAAATATAGAAAAAATAAGCGCAAAAGATGTACTTGAAAGTGCAAAAGCAGGAGATGAACTGGCCATGGAGGTTGTTCAAAAAGTATGCGCCTACTTGGGTGTGGCTATATCAAAGGTCTCACTTACGGTAGATCCCGAAGTTATAGTAATCGGTGGCGGAGTATCAAAGGCAGGAAGTTTCTTAACCGATCTGATCAAGAAAGAATACTTGAAGTATACAACTCTATCAGATGAACAAGCGGATATAGTTTTGGCTAAACTTGGCAACGATGCAGGAATCTACGGCGCAGCTAAGCTTGCACTTTCCGCTCTTACATAGAAGATTTTGAACTCCGCAATTTTTGAAAAAAGCTTTTTAAGAGTAGGGAACATTCCTCGTGTATGTTTCCCTTGCAGATTTCAAGCTCTACTTTATGATTGAATTTATCAATATCAAAAAGGTTGATTATAGATCCGGCACAGCCGGCTTTCGGATTAAGACTGCCTACAATTACTTTTTTAATTCTGGACTGGATTATTGCCCCTGCACACATCGGACATGGCTCCAAGGTTATATACATGGTGCAGTTTTCAAGTCTCCAGTCTCCAAGTTTTTTGCAAGCCTTCTTGATTGCCAGTATTTCAGCATGAGACAGGGTGGACTTATCCTTGTTGCGTCTGTTGTATGCCTTGGCTATAACCTTGTCTTCATGCACTATAACACAACCTATAGGTACTTCATTTATACTGTACGCTTTTTTTGCCTGCCTGATTGCCATATTCATAAAATGTAAAGTGTTCAATTATTATTCTCTCTTTCTTATAATATTTGTTATATGTTATAGCTGATAAAATGTTATACTATACAATTATAGCTTATAATAAGCCTATTAGGCAATAAAGATAAAATTATATGGTGAATAAAACCGGAAAGGAATTTATGCAGAAGATTCTCGTATGTGATGATGATAAGGAGATAGTAGAAGCCATTAGTATATATTTAACAGGAGAAGGTTTCGAAGTAATAGGAGTGCATGACGGCACTGAAGCACTCAAGAAATTGGAGGACGGAGACATAGATCTTTTGATCTTGGATGTTATGATGCCCGGACTTGACGGAATCAGAACAACTTTGATGGTAAGAGAGAAAAGCTCCGTACCTATTATTATACTTTCAGCCAAGTCTGAAGATGCCGATAAGATATTGGGACTTAATATAGGTGCGGATGATTACCTTACAAAGCCCTTTAATCCTCTTGAACTGGTAGCCAGAGTAAAGAGTCATATAAGAAGATATACAAAGCTCGGTAATCTTTCCATCCAATCGGAAGCTATGATATACAGAAGCGGAGATCTGGAAATAAATGATGAGACCAAAGAGGTAAGTATACTTGGTGAAATAATAAAGCTGACACCTATAGAATACAACATACTTTTGCTTTTGACCAAGAATGCCGGCAAGGTATTCTCTATTGATGAAATATATGAAAAAATATGGAATGAAGACGCAATCGGAGCTGATAATACAGTTGCGGTGCATATAAGACATATAAGAGAGAAGATAGAGGTCAATCCCAGGGAACCTATGTATTTAAAGGTCGTATGGGGAGTAGGTTATAAGATTGAAAAAAGATAGTGGTAAGGTAAGATGAATAAGCGAAAAAAATCAAAGCTGACCTTCGGCAATACCTTAATGTTGATTCATTTTATCGCCTTGATTGTATTTATTGTTGGAGTAGTAATGTTATATACCAATGATAATCTGAAAAAGGGAATTACATGGATCAATAATGAAAGTTATGAAGATTCTCCCGCCTTTGTAAATCAATTGGAAGAAGATATACAAAGTATATTTGATTATATAAGGTATAAGGATGTATTTGAAACTGACGGTGTATTTGATTTGAAGAAAGAAATGTTCAATATCAATATGGCTCCGGATGATGATGTATCCTATACCGTAGAAGATGTGATTAAAAATGCCAAACAACTGGGTTACTACATAGATGAAAATTACAATTTCAGTATTTATGAAGGTGCGGATAAACAAAGTTTAAGCGATAGCTCTTTACTTGTAAATTCAAGGGCATATATGCAGAATGTTCAAATATATGAACCCGGAGATGCATACATGACCCTGCCGGTTCTTATAGAAGAAAGTCTTGGAGTATTAAGAAAATACTACGCCGCATATAACAGAATCGTGCTTAATCCCGGTAATATAAAGTACCGTATTGTATATGACAGTAATGAGTACACTAATGACAAAGAGCTTAACGCCCTTAATGTAAAGCAGTACGGCAAGTATGTTATAAGCAATTCACAGAGTATGCTTATGGATTACAATCTTTCTTCACCGCCTTCAAACTTATCATATCTTGCAACATCATTCGGAAGAGATATTGAAGTCAGTGATTATGACATTATGATAGCGGTAGATACCTCATATCCTGTAAAAGATCTGTATTCAATAGGGCGGGACAGGTACATACAGCAAAGAAATATGTACTTTTACGGTTGTGTAAATATTTTATGCAGTCTTCCCATTATGTTGTTAAGTATAGTATTTTCACTCATCTTATACAAAAAGAAGGATGAAAACCCTGCAAAGCATATGTTTTACAGAAAGGACGAGTGGGGTATAGATGTTAATATATTCGTGTTTCTTATTGAAGTTCTATTGGTTTTGTTTTTCTGTTCTACAATAGGAGATAAGTTTATACACATTTTTATTCCCATGGAAGCTTGGTATTTTTCTCAAATGCTTTTAAGATATGTACTTATATACCTGCTTGCCCTAAATACATTTATATCAATAATAAGGGGCATGAAGAGTGGAGTTATATACAATGAGCATTTGTTTAATTACATTAAAAAACAATTCAGTATATACAAATTAAAAACCAATAATACAAAAAAGGTAGTGCTTTATTTTATCCTTTACAGCCTCGTTAATATAAGTATATACATTGCTTTATTGGCAGTTTATTTTATAGAGAAAACTTTAACGGACAGATTTATCATGTTATTACTGTTTTTATTTATAGTAATATTTAATTTCGTGGTTTATCATATAATATACAAAAAATCAATAGAGCTTGATAAATTGGAATATGCCGTAAAATCAATGGCTATAGGTGATATTAATTATAAACTGGAGGTTGAGGATTTTTCGGGTAAAGAGGTTGTTACCGCTAAAAGCTTAAACAGTATAGGACAGGGACTCGAAAAGGCAATAAGCAATCAGGTAAAAAGCGAGAGGCTTAAGGCGGATCTTATAACAAATGTTTCGCATGATCTTAAGACACCGCTTACTTCTATTATAAATTATGTGGATCTTATAAAAAGAGAAGATATACAAAATAAAAAGGTAGCGGAATATGTAGAAGTTTTGGAAAGAAAGTCAAGGCATCTTAAAAACCTTACCGAAGACCTACTTGAAGCAAGCAAACTTTCAAGCGGAAATGTATCTGTTGAAATGAATAATATAGATATTGTTGAGATGATACTTCAAATGAATGGTGAGTTCGAGGAAAAGTATGCCGAACATAAGCTTACAATAGTATCCGAGCTTCCTAAAGAGACTGTTATGGTCAATGCGGATGTAAGGCATCTGTGGAGGATCTTGGATAATATATATACCAATGCCTATAAGTATGCCAGAAAAGATTCAAGGGTCTATGTAAGTATAGAATCCGAAGATGATATGGCTGTATTTACTATGAAAAATATATCCGAACATCCTCTTAATATCAATTCAGATGAGCTTACCGAAAGGTTTGTAAGGGGTGATATAAGCAGAAGTACTGAGGGTAGCGGACTCGGACTTTCCATAGCCAAATCTTTGGCAGACCTGCAAAAGGCGGTATTTAATATACAAATAGACGGAGATTTATTTAAGATCATTATTAAACTGCATAAGGCTGATAAGGAAGGTAAGAAAGATAAAGAAAAAGCCCAAAACTTTGAGGAAAATGATGATTTATCTATCACATAGACCGTTACCGATGTACCTTGCCTTGGGCACGCCTTCTTAACTAAAATCTCGCAGCAGTATTAAGTTTTATTTTAGCCTGACGGCTTGATAAAAAAAGGTGTTGTAGAAAGCTTGAATCAGCTCTACAACACCTTTTTAGTTCTTATCTTTAGTGAACTACCCATAGTCTAAAGCCTATGGGCTTCCTGCTTCGCTGACCTCGCAACCTACTATCTCCACAGGCGTTAATTCGGGCAGTCCCTGCCCTATTGTTTTTTCTTATACTACCTTAACCCACCGTCTAAAGCCGGTGGGTTAAGGTAGTATTATTTCAATAATTTATTGCTCAATTAAATACACATCAAAATACTGAACTCCATGAGCCATAGCCTCAGGGTATGAAGCATAGAATACATCTACCGTATTGCCTCTTACTGCACTTCCCTTATCTTCAACAGTATATACCGTAGGGCTGTCTCCAAGTCTTATCTTAGATCCCTGAGGAAGCACGGACCAGTCGGCAGCAACGGTATGTGCAGCCTTTGGAATAACTCCGCTGGCAGTTTTTTGAGGATTAAGCTCAGTGCTGTCATTGTAACCTGTTGTTTTAAATTTACCTATATATTTTCCTTTAGCTTTTAATCTTGCTTCTTCGGCGAGCCTTGCTTCTTCAGCAAGTCTTGCGGCTTCTTTTTCCTTTAACTCAAGTGCATATCCTGGACCTGACTTAGCATTTATCTCCTTTTGTTTTTGACTGTCTACGGCTACAGCTGCAAAAGCAGGCACATAGGTGCAAAGTGTAAACACGAAAGATAGCGCAACAATGCAGGATAAAATTCGTCTAACCATTTTATTTCACCTCCAAAGTGTAAATAAAAGTAAAAATTTACTTTGTTACATTATAATTACAAAAGTGTTAAAGGTCAATAGTAAGAGAAAAATTTTAAACTTTTGTTCGATATAAATATATGTAAAATTTATACAACTTAAGTTAATAGAGTGTGCACTTATTTTTTATATTTTGAAGTATCGTAATCCTCAACTACTATCTTATCCACATCTTGAAAAGGAGCAAGAGTGGAAACCATTTTGATAGGTTTATCATAGTTATTCACACAGTAATGCACTTCGCCCGGCTCAATGTGGATAAAATCTCCAGCTTTTAAATGGTTAACCACATCGTCAACCACTATGTCGATCTCACCCTCAAGAATATAGAAATTTTCTTCCATAACATTATGATAATGGGCTTCGAAGTCCTGTCCCGGCATAAACTGAACCACTGCAAAGTTACTTCTGGGGCCCCTCATAAGGTATTTAGGACCGCTGTCTTTGAATCTGTATTCTCTTTCATTCTCATTTAATAAAAACATATTACCTCCTATTACTTCCGGGTGCAGCCCACATATGGTTTGTTAAGCCTGCATCTGCTATTTCAAGCTCTTTGGCATACCATTTTTTCCATGAGGCAAACACATCACTGTAAACTGCATAATTTTTTATATCCGGCTTATAAACGGCACTTATTTTCACCAGTTTTTTTGCCGTTTCAGACACATTATTATATATACCTACGCCCACACCTGCCAGTATAGCGGCACCAAGGGCTGTAGCTTCTTTAACTTCCGGTACTCTTACTTCCAAGCCTGTAGTGTCGGCTAAGATCTGACACCAAAGAGGGCTTTTTGAAGCTCCTGAAGCAAAGGTTATAAACTTAGGTTTATTTCCTGTTTGCTCGTATACAAGCTCTATATGTCCACGAGTAACCAAAGCGGCATTTTCAAGTATTGCTCTGTAGAAAGTATACTTGTTGAATTTCTCAGGATCTAAACTGAAATTTGAAAAAGTGGGAGCGGCATGTCTCCAGCTTGGGTAGTCCATAATATCTGAAAAAGCACACTTCATACCATAGCAACCTATAGGAACTTTACTTGCTTTTTCATTCATCAAGTCATACACATCCTTGCCTGATTTTTTTGCTTCTTCTTTTTCATATTCACAAAAGGCATCTCTGAACCAACGCATGATAAGTCCGGGATTAAAAGCTATTGCCTCGTATTGCCAAATATTTTTAACTGCATGACAATTAACTCTGACCTTAGACTTATCGTTAATTACAGGAGATGAGGTATTGTACTCATACTGCCAAAAACTTCCGCCAAATACGGCAGCTTCAAAATCATCAACCACTCCTACTCCTATACAACCAAGTTGAGCATCTCCTCCGCCTACAACTATCAAAGTTCCTTCTTTAAGACCGGTTTCAAGAGCCGCATCTTTACTTACTTTTGAAAACAAACTTCCGGACTCAACTATTTTAGGAAAGATATCGGGGTTTATGTCAAACTCTTTTGCAATATCAAGATCCCAGTCCCTTAATTTCAAATTAACCAAACCTGTAGTGGAGACATTGGACGGCTCACAGCAAAACTCACCGCTTAACTTATATATAAGCCAATCATTAAACATAGTAAGTTTACTTATCTTTTTATATATCCCCGGCTCTTTGTTTTTGATCCAAAGCAGGCGGGGAATAGCATCGAGCGCACTGGTCTGACCGGTCTTTTTGTAGACTTCAAGCTCAAGCTTCGGATTTTTGGTAATGATTTCTTCGGCTTCATCCTTTGCTCGTGAGTCTACATTGGCACATGCCCATATTTCCTTGCCCTCATCATCATAAAGTACTATACCTTCACGCATACAGGTAGTAGATATGGCGGCAATTTCACCGGGGTCGGCACCTGTTTGTGTTATAACACCTTTAATACATTCCTTAGTTAGTTCCCAGTTGTTGACCCAGTCAAAGTTCATACTGCCGGGGTATTTGTCCTCTTTGTGATACCATTCCCTTGAAACACAGCCCAGCTGATGACCTTCAAGGTCAAAAAGCACAGCCCTTACACTTCCGGTTCCGGCATCAATAGCCATCAGTGTTTTCATGATTCATACCCCTCCAGATCCACTAATTTTGCAGCGGTTTCCTCATCGGTAATAAGTACATCAAGATATCCTCCTACCAAGGCTGCCTTGATGATATCCAGCTTATGCATACCGCCGGCTATTCCTATAACATTATTAAGAGCCTTTAATTGGAACAAAGAGGTGCTTATAAGTCTGTCTTCAAGCATACTTTGTATAGGAGTACCGTCTCTATCCACAAAGTGCGTAAGTATATCACCTACAGCTCCCTGCATGGAAAGATAAGCAAAGTCATTAGCTGAGAGTATACCGTTTTTTAATATGGTAGCCGAACTGTCCATTGATCCGAGTCCTATGATGGAAAATGAGGCAAGCTCAGTCATTCTGCTGATTTCTATAACACTAGGCTCATTTAACAAAGCACGGCATACATACTTGTCTGAGAGCATTAGCGGACTGGGGTATAGGTAAAGTTTTGCATTAAATATATTGGACTGTGTATTAGGCAGATAGTAGCTTACACCTCCGGTCAAAGAAACTACTGAAATAGGTACTTCAGTAGTTCTTGCAAGGTGGTTGAGTACCTTGGAAGGAGTATCACCGTATCCCATATTGATATACATAGGCTCCTGCATTTCCATCATACGATCTGAAATATAAGTGGCAGCTGATTGAGCAAGTACATCATTCATTCTTGAAGGTTCTTTTGGAGTAGGTATTACAAAAACATCTTCAAGTTTATACTTATCAAAAATAAGTTTTTCCAGAAGTCTTTTCTTTTCCTTGTTTTGAGCTATCCTAAATTGAATAATTCCGTTTTGTTTAGCAAAATCAAGAAGCTTAACAACTCTCATTCGTGAAATACCGAGTTTTTCTGCTATAGCCTGTTGAGTTAAGTTCTCAATATAATAATGCCAAGCAACCTTAGTTATTATCTCATCTTTATAATCAGTCATATTCCCTCCTTATTAATATAAATAAAGTTTTTAAACATTAAATTTATTTTAGAACAAAATATCATATTTATAGTATAAATGTCAAACTTAAATATGCATAAACTTTATTAGCAATATATAGTAAAAATGCTACTTGAATATTTTTGACAAATAATATATAATCTTTTACAAAAGTTTCAAGATGAACAAATGATATAGGAAAAAGGTGTGAAAAATAGGTTATTTTTCAGTTGAGATAATTATTATAGGAGGATTGGTTTATGAATAATCTCCTTTCAGTGAGCGCTATTACAAAACAATTCGGTTTAAACAAAGTTTTAAAAGGTATAGATTTGGAAGTTAATGAGGGTGAAGTCTTATCTTTAATAGGAGGTAACGGTGCCGGAAAATCAACCTTAATGAAGATCATTATGGGTATATATCCGCCGGATACGGGATCTATAAGTGTAAAAGGTGAGAAGATACACACATTTAAGCCTTCTGTGGCGCTTGCAAAGGGTATATATATGGTTCCTCAAGAACCCATGCTTTTTCCGAATATGAGTGTAAGAGAAAATATACTTATAGGTTTTAGAGAAAGTCAGGCAGTACTTAATAAAAGACTTGATAATATTATAAATGAGATAGGCTGGAAGTTTGATCTTGAACGAAAGGCACTTAGTTTATCCATAGCGGAACAGCAGCTTGTAGAGCTTTTAAGAGGTCTTATGCGTGAAAGTAAGGTACTTATACTTGATGAACCTACTTCATCACTGACCTTTGAAGAGGTGGAGTCCTTATTTAAAGTAGTGGAAGACTTAAAGAAAAAGGGCATAGGTATAATATACATAACTCACAGACTTACGGAAGTATTTACTATAAGTACTCATGTGGCGATAATGAGAGACGGAGTTATAACCGTACAGGGTAAGATATCCGAATTTACAAAGGATATGCTTATAAAAGGCTTGCTCCCGCCCAATATAGAAGAGTTTGAAGAAAAAAGCGAGAGTGAAGCCAATGTAGAATATGATAAATTAAAACCGGTATTCAGCCTTGAAAATTACAGCGGATACGGATTTAAGGATGTAAGCTTAGAGGTATATCCCGGAGAAATACTTGGAATTGCAGGGCTTGTAGGTGCAGGCAGAACAGAGCTTGCCACAACAATTTTCGGAATGGAAAAGGTGCTGTCGGGTAAGGCGTATCTTGAGGGGAAAGATATAACCGGTATCTCTACAAAAGAGGCTATTGCTGTAGGAATCAATTATGTACCTGAAGACAGAAGATTGAACGGACTTTTCGGAATAAGCTCCGTAGCTGCCAATACTACATCATCACTTTTATCAAATAATTTTTTAGGTTCGTTTTGGCTTAACAGAAAAAAAGAAAAAGAAATTACTGCAAAATATGTAAATGATTTTAAAACCAAAATAACCGGTCAAGATCAGGAAACCGGAAGTTTATCGGGTGGAAATCAACAAAAAGTTATAATAGGCAGGATACTTGCCACTGCACCTAAGCTTATTATTTTGGATGAGCCTACAAGAGGTATAGATGCGGCTGCAAGATCCGATGTGTATAGCATTATAAAGGAATTAAAAGCAGCCGGTGCGGCAGTACTGCTTATTTCATCCGACATGGAAGAGATAGTGGAGCTTTCAGACAGAGCCGTAGTTATGTTTCAGGGACATATCAAAGGTGAGCTTGCAAAAGAAGAGATATCACAGGCATCTTTAATGAATGCTTCCTTTAATGTAGTAAATACAAAAAGCAAAGGAGTTTAGTATGCTGAATAGATTAATTAGAATAAGGGAAACAGGGAGCTTATTATTCCTTATAGTGTTGATACTGGGAGTCGGAATAAAAAATCCGTCATTCTTACAGCCTACTTCCTTGCTTAATATATTAAATGACTCCGTAGTATTTGTATTACTTTCTGTAGGAATTGCTTTTGTAATTCTGACAGGTGAGATAGATGTTTCAATAGGTGCGGTACTGGGACTTAGCGCTGCTGTAGGAGGTACTATATTAAGAGACGGTGGCAATTTATTTGTTGCAATATTCGCAGCAATACTCATAGGTGCGTTTATAGGTTTTTTTAACGGAATAGGAGTTACTTATTTGGGCATACCGTCTTTGATTTTTACATTGGGTACAAACGGACTTATAAGAGGACTTGTTTATGTATACACCAAGGGTGAGTGGGTAGAAAATTTGCCGGCATACTTTACTAACGCCGCTACTCAAAGACTGTTTTTTAAAGAAGGTATAACTTATTTTTACTTGGTTACAATTATTGCCGTGTGTGTAATTTTTTATATGACCAATAACATAAGAGTCGGAAGGTATTTTAAAGCTATAGGTGATAATATGCAAGGTGCCGCCCTGGTCGGTATACCGACTAAAGAAGTAAAGGTCTTGTCCTATGTACTTTGCGGAGTTTTTGCGGCAGTTGCAGGTATGCTGTATTCATCAAGAGTAGGCTTTATTACACCTATAGCCGGAAACGGTTACGAGATGAAGGCGATAGCTGCCTGTGTTATAGGCGGTATAGCACTTACGGGAGGCCAGGGAAGTGTACTGGGAGCTACCATAGGAGCTACTATAATGTCTTCTATAAGCAGGAGTTTGGTGTTCTTAGGTTTTTCATCGGACTATGACAATACGATTACCGGAATTATACTTATAGTAATAGTTGTTGTAACTACAGTAACTCAAAACAGAGAGATTATTAAAAATAAGCGAGAGGTACTTTTAGCAAGAACATCAGGCGGTGATACAGTATCTAAGATAGGGGAGAGTAACAATGAATAAAGAAAAAACAAGCTTGCTTAAAAAAGCATCCTCTTGGGAATATGTACTCGTACTGCTTTTAATTTTTGAAATAGTAGTATTTGCAACTAAGAATCCTAAATTTCTTATGCCGAGAGTTTTATTCGGAAGTCTCAATGATATAATTTCAATATGTATTATATCATTATTTGTTACCTTTGTTATGATTACCGGAGGTATAGATATACAGGCAGGTGCATTGGTAGGACTTACTTCCATAGTACTTGGCGTTTCATGGCAGGATTTCGGTATTAATATTTGGCTTGCCGCCTTTTTGGGAATTGTCGTTTCGGCACTTTGCGGAGCTTTATCGGGATTTTTTGTAGCCTATTGCAATGTGCAGCCCATGGTGGTAACTCTGGGAGGAAGTTTCCTCTATTCGGGGCTTGCCCTGCTTGTGTCCAATGTTTCCGCTACGGAAAGTTATAAAGGAATAAGCGGTTTCCCGGAAAGTTTTACGCAGCTTTCAAAATACAGATTTGGCGGAGTTTTACCTTTGCAGGTATTAATATTCCTGGTATTGGCAATTATCGCCTTTCTATTGTTAAATAAAACTGTATATGGAAGAAAGATATTTCTTATAGGAGTTAATAAGAATGCAGCCGAGTATTCGGGTATTAATACAAGGCTTATTACCTTAAGTACCTATGTACTTTCTGCAATCAGTGCTTCTATAGCGGGTATTATACTTACTTCTTATCTGGGTACCGCAAAGTCGGATATAGGAGCAACTTTAACGCTTCCTATCATTACTGCGGTAGTGCTTGGCGGAACACTGTCTACAGGAGGAAAAGGTTCGGTAGTAGGAACGGCTTTGGCAGCGATAATTATAGGAGTACTTAAGTTCGGTCTGCCGCTCAGCTTTAAAGTTCCGCAGCAATATCTTGATATACCGGTAGGTGCTTTACTTTTAATAGTTGTTATAGGAAGGGCAATTATTTCAAGTCCGGCTTTTAAGAAGTATATAAATAAGTTAAAAAAGGGTGATTAATCACCTTAAAAATATAGGCAGTGAGAACTGCTAAAAAGGGAGGTACTTTTAATGAAAAGGAACTTATTAACATTAACCGCATTGGGTCTTGCACTTCTTAGCTTAAGTGCTTGTAGTGCTAAAACTACAGAGCAGACCACAACCGCTGCAAACGATTCAAGTGCACAGTCAGGTGAGAGCAGTCAAGCGGCTTCTTCACAGGCGGCAGGTGCAGATGTTAAGTCTGTACAGGGGCTTACTATAGCTTTTGTTCCTAAGCTTACCGGTAATGCTTTCTTTGAGTCAGCTAACAAAGGTGCTCAAAAGTATGCTAAGGAGTGGGGATTTACAGTAGATTATCAAGGCTCTCCCAATGCTTCCGTTGCAGATGAGGTTCAGGTTATCAACAATGCGGCAGCTTCAGGAGTTGACGGTATCTGTGTATCTTCGGTAGATGCTACAGGTCTTGACTCAGCACTTAAAGATGCGGCAGCTATGGGCGTAACAATAGGTACATGGGATTCAGACGTGTCAGACTCTGCAAGAACTATTATGGTATCTCAGGGTACACCTGAAATACTCGGACAGATGCTTATAGACATGGGTACGGATGCTCTTAAGAAGAGGGGCAAGGATCCTGAAAAGGATGCTATTAAGTATTGCTGGCACTATTCACAGGCTACGGTTGCAGATCAGAACTCATGGCAGGTAGCGGGTGAGGCTTATATTAAAGAAAAGTATCCTAACTGGGTCAATGTTGCACCAAGCAACTACTATTCAGAGCAGGATGCGGAGAAGGCTGTGTCTATAGGTGCATCAATACTTGAAGCACATTCGGATATAGACTTAATTATCTGTAACGACTCTACAGCACTTCCGGGACAGTGCAAGGCTGCTCAGAATGCAGGTCTTTCAAAGAATGATGTAACTATAACAGGATTTGCTTCACCTATGTCAATCAAGGACTATGCCGAGGCTGATGTTATTGAAGAGTGGGGACTTTGGGACTGCGGTATACAAGGAGCACTTGGTTGCTATATGACAGCTTATATAGCTGCAGGCAATACTGTTAAGGTAGGAGATAAGATCAATGTACCTTCTATCGGTGAAGTGGAAGTATTGGCAAACGATGTTCTGGTACCGGGAGCTAAGACGGCAGAGAGCAACAACGGTGTTGTGCTTCTTCCTGAAAGACTTACATTTACAAAAGAAAATGTAAATGACTACGATTATTAAAATTTATCTTTTATAATGACTTAAACATCATTGTAATATACAGAAAGGTTTGGTTAAGATTATGGCAGATTTAGATAACTTAAAGGTAGCGAAGAATTATTATTTAGATGTACCTTTTTCAAATGATAAAGGTTTTTATGTTAAAGGTGCCAATTCGCTTGATTGGGGCATGAAGAAACATCTTTCCAATATATTTAATCCTGAAAGCAAAAATACAGTGATGTTTGCTTTTGATCACGGTTATTTTATGGGTTCAACAGCAGGTCTTGAAAGGCTTGACTTGATAATTCCAAGGGTGTTACCTAACATAGATGTACTTATGGGTACAAGAGGAGCTATAAGAAGCTGTGTAGACCCGGCTTTGGCAGCCGGCAAGGGAATTGCCCTAAGAGCTACATCAGGTTCTTCTATGGTACAGGATGACTTAAGTCATGAGATACTTGCAGTAGATGCTGAAGAAGCTTGCAGAATGAATGCGGATTGTCTTGCAGTACAGACCTTTATAGGAGGAGACGGTCAGCTTTCAAGTTTGGAGAATTTATCAAAGGCGGTTAATTTCGGAGTAAGATACTCTATTCCTGTAATGGGAGTAGTTGCTGTAGGTAAGGAAATGGAAAGAACTCCTAAATTTTTCAAGCTGGCAACAAGAATACTTGCAGAACTTGGAGCCAACATCATAAAGACCTATTACTGTGAAGACTTTGAAGAAATTGTTGCAGCCTGCCCTGTACCTATAGTAGTGGCAGGAGGCAAGAAACTTGCAGAGGATGAGGCGCTTACCCTTGCTTATCAGTCTATAAGAGATGGTGCCAACGGTGTTGATATGGGAAGAAATATCTTCCAGTCAAACAACCCTGAAGCAATGAGCAAGGCGATAAATAAGATCGTTCATGAGAAGTTCACTGATAAGGAAGCCTTTGAGTATTTCAAAGAATTAACTAAGTAACAAAAATAATAAAAAGGACTGTTATATTAAAAAACACATTGGAATCTGATTTTAATTAAAAGAAAGGATATCTTGTGTATTTATATTAATAAACAGTCCTTTATTTTTTTAAGTTAGATCAGGCTTACAAACAAAAAAATACAAAAGCCGATAAATCAATTTATAGAAGTATTATAAGTGTTTTTCTTGAATTTAGCAGTGCTTTTTAAGGCTTTGAATACAAGCGGTTTTGCAGTGGAGCCGTATTTTTTATATGCAAATAAATTACATTTTCTTTTCTTTTTTAAAACACAAAAAAAACAAATTTTTGTACTATTTTTACTTAAGTTTATATGCTATACTTAAAATCATATTAATGTATATACAGGTGAGTTATGGACAGGGAACATTTAAATAAAAGTACAAGAAATTCTAAATATAGATCGAATAATTCTTCCTCGAGAGGCAGTTACCGTCCGAGAAGAAAATATAAAAATACATTTAATTATCCTATGATTGCAGCTGCAGCAGCAGCGGTCATACTTATACTTATAATAATAATATGGGTAGTAAGTGCTGTTATGGGAGCGCTAAAGCCTAAAAAAGAAAAAACGGCAGAAACCACAACGGAAAGCGTATCGGTATCCGAGCTTAGCAAGGCTGTTATGATTGATAACATAGTTATAACAGGACTTTCAAAAGTACAGGCAAAAGAGACCATAATGAAAAACTACGCTTGGGATATGAAGGCAACTTTGGAAGGAAAGACCGAGGATAATACCTATGAAGTTAAAAATCTTATAGAATCACGCATAGATGATATACTTAATGAGGTTTACGGAGGGACTCCGAAAGAAACCTATAGCTTAGATTTAAGCAATATGGATGATGCCATTAAGGGAGAAATCGCAAATATGGCAAAAAAATGGAATGTAGCTCCTAAAAACGGATCTATAGCAGGCTTTGACAAAGCCAGCGGTTCATTTATATATGATGGAGAAGCTTCAGGAACAAAAATAGATGAAGATACATTGTTTAATGATATAAAGACAGCCATAGAGCAAAAAAACTTCAAGATAAATATAAATGTAAAGTCCCAAAAGGTTGATGCTGAGATCAGCGAAGCCAAGGCAAAGGAAATGTACAAAGTAATAGGTACATTTACAACTACAACTACGACCAATAAGGATAGAAATACCAATATCGGTCTTGCGGTAAGTGCTTTAGACGGACGCATACTTGCACCGGGAGAAGAGTTTTCTTTTAATAACACGACCGGAAACAGAACCTTGGAAAGAGGTTATAAGCCGGCAGGTGCCTACCTTAACGGTGTTTTGGTGGAAGAGCCCGGAGGAGGTGTATGTCAGGTGTCATCCACACTGTATAATGCGGTTGTATTTTCAGGCTTACAGACTACCGAAAGACACGCACACTCATTTGAGCCTTCTTATGTAACTCCCGGAGAAGATGCTATGGTAAGCTATGACGGATATGCAGGACCTGACATGAAGTTTGTAAACAGCTCCGATACCGCTATAGCTATAAGAGCCAAATTAGTTGATCAAAAACTTACAGTATCGATAGTGGGTATACCGATACTTAAAGAAGGCGAAAAGATAAGTATGAGTTCCAAGAAGATGTCTGAGTATGAAAGCCCGCAAACCGTATATGAAGAAGACCCCAATATGGCAACCGGAGTGGAGCAGACTATTCAAAAGGGCACAAAGGGAAGCAGATGGATCACAAATATTGTAAAAAAAGAAGGAGATAAGGTAATATCTGATGAGTTCTTGCACAACAGTACTTATAAGGGAAAGCCTACTATAATTAAAAGAAATTCATCGGGAAGTTCTGTAAAGCTTGGAGGCACAAGCAGTGCCGCCTCAAGTGAAGTATCCTTATCCGAGTCAAGCACGGAAAGTGCGGAAAGCACGGCACATTCTTCAACAGCTGCGGCAACGGAGGGCAGTACTGCAAAGTCAAGTGAAACTACCAAGGCTAAGGAAAGTACGAAAGCCAAAGAAAGCACTAAGGCTAAGGAGAGTACCAAAGAAAGTACTAAGGAAAGCAGCAAAGAAAGTACTGCTGCCGAGACTACCGCTGCGGCTACACAAGCACCAACTACACAGGACTCAGGCTTTATAGAAGCTAAACCTACTTCTTAGTATGATTTTGCATTACGATATTATTTATTAAAAGCAAGTAGCTGTTATATTGATTTTTACAGGTATATAAGCTGTTGTCCGAGTCTTTTACCTGTAAAAATCATAAGTCGATCTGTACACCTGTTATATAAAAGGGCACTTGTTTTATAAAGTTATTTATAAAATATAATTAAATAGTTTTTATTGGAAAATAAATCGGGTTTTATTTAGAAAAAAGCCTAAAATGTTTCAATAATAATACACAAAAAAGCTTTTTTATTATTGGCAATTACTGGATATATTGCTATAATTAATATGAAGCTTTTTTGTTTTAATTTTAAACATAATAAAGTAGGAGGATATTATTTATGGTAAAAAGAAGTATGAAGACCATGGATGGTAATCAAGCGGCTGCTCACGCATCTTATGCTTTTACAGATGTTGCTGCGATCTATCCGATTACGCCTTCATCAAATATGGCAGAGCACACTGATTCGTGGTCTGCTGAAGGTCGTAAGAATTTATTCGGACAACCTGTTCAAGTTACAGAGATGCAATCAGAGGCAGGTGCTGCAGGTGCGGTACACGGTTCATTGACTGCTGGTGCACTTACAACAACATATACGGCATCACAAGGTTTGTTGCTTATGATTCCAAACCTTTACAAAATAGCGGGTGAGCTGCTTCCGGGAGTGTTTAATGTGTCAGCGAGAACTGTAGCTACACACGCACTCAGTATATTCGGAGATCATTCTGATGTGTATGCCTGCAGACAGACAGGCTGTGCTATGCTTTGTTCATCATCCGTGCAGGAAGTTATGGACTTGACACCTATATCACACTTATCAGCAATAAGCGGAAGAGTTCCGTTTATCAACTTTTTTGACGGTTTCAGAACCTCACATGAGATTCAAAAGATTGAAATGTGGGATTATGAGGACTTAAGGGATCTGGTTGATTTGGATGCTGTAGATGCATTCAGAAAAAGAGCATTGAATCCAAACAATCCTGTAGCTAAGGGTTCAGCACAAAACCCGGATATATTCTTCCAGGCAAGAGAAGCCTGCAACAAGTACTATGAAGTGCTTCCTGAAATAGTACAAGGATATATGGACAAAATCAACGCAAAAATAGGAACCGATTATAAATTATTTAACTATTACGGTGCTGCGGATGCAGAGCATATAATAGTTGCTATGGGTTCCGTAAACGACACTATTGAAGAAACTATAGACTACCTTGCAAATAAGGGTGTTAAAGTCGGACTTATAAAGGTAAGACTTTACAGACCGTTTGCCAAGGAAGCTTTTGTAGCAGCTATACCTGATACTGTTAAGCATATTTCAGTACTTGACAGAACCAAGGAGCCGGGAGCTATAGGAGAGCCTCTTTACCTTGATGTAATAGCTGCATTAAGAGGAACCAAATTCCAGAATATTAATGTAATGAGCGGAAGATACGGTTTAAGCTCTAAGGATACCACTCCCGCACAAATAGTTGCAGTATATGAAAATACTGAAAAACAAAGATTTACAGTAGGTATCAAGGATGATGTTACACATCTTTCATTAGAGATAGGAAAGCCTCTTATCACAACTCCTAAGGGAACTGTAAACTGTAAATTCTGGGGACTTGGAGCTGACGGTACTGTAGGAGCTAATAAAAACTCCATTAAGATCATAGGTGACAATACGGACATGTACGCTCAGGCATACTTTGACTATGACTCAAAGAAATCAGGCGGTATCACCATGTCTCACTTAAGATTCGGACATAAACCTATCAAGTCTACTTACTTGATTCGTAAAGCCGACTTTGTAGCCTGCCACAATCCGTCATACATGCATAAGTATAACATGGTTCAGGAACTTGTAGATGGCGGAACCTTCCTTCTTAACTGTGCATGGTCAAAAGATGAGATAGCAGATCATCTTCCGGGACAGGTTAAGAAGTATATGGCTGAGCATGACATAAAATTCTATATAATTGACGGTGTTAAGATAGGTCTTGCAACCGGAATGGGTGCAACCCGTATCAATACTATATTGCAGTCAGCATTCTTCAAACTTGCCAACATTATACCTGAGGCTGAGGCTATAGAGCTTATGAAGAAGGCAGCTGCAAAGACCTATGGTAAAAAGGGTGAAGAGATCGTAAAGAAGAACTGGGCAGCTATAGATGCAGGTGCACAGGAGATAGTAAAGGTAGATGTTCCTAAAGAATGGCTTAACTGCGAAGACGAAGGTCTTAGCCGTGAAGTTGTTATAGAAGGAAGAAATGAAGTTACAAGATTTGTTAATGATATTCAAACCGCTGTAAATGCACAAGAGGGTAACAACCTTCCTGTATCAGCCTTCCTTGACTATGTAGACGGTACTACCCCAAGCGGAACTGCTGCATATGAAAAGAGAGGTATAGCCGTATCGGTACCTGAGTGGAACAGCGACAACTGTATCCAATGCGGTTTCTGCTCATATGTATGCCCTCATTCCGCCATAAGACTTTTTGCAATGACCGATAACGAGGTCAATAATGCACCTGAGGGACTCAGTAATGTAGGACTTAACGGTATGCCTGATTACAAGTTCTCGGTTATAGTATCACAGATGGACTGCACCGGCTGTTCTTCATGTGCTAATGTATGCCCGGGTAAGAAGGGTGAGAAGGCACTTGTTATGAAGAGTTATGATGAGCAGGTTGAAAAGCAGAAATACTACGACTATGCGGTTAAATTACCTGAAAAGACGGAAGTTATTGCTAAGTTTAAGGAAAGTACAGTAAAGGGCTCTCAATTCAAGAAACCTTTACTTGAGTTCTCAGGAGCTTGTGCAGGCTGTGGAGAGACACCTTATGCAAGACTTATTACACAGCTTTTCGGAGACAGAATGTACATAGCTAACGCTACAGGTTGTTCTTCAATCTGGGGTAACTCTTCTCCTTCAACTCCTTATACCACCAATGCACAGGGCAGAGGTCCGGCTTGGTCAAACTCACTTTTTGAAGACAATGCGGAGTTCGGTTACGGTATGTTCCTTGCAAACAGAGCTATAAGAGACGGATTAAAGCTTAAAGTTGAAAGACTTCTTGAGGCTTCAGTAAGTCCTGAGCTTAATGCGGCATGTCAGGAATACCTTGATACCTTCTTGCAAAGTTCAACCAATACAAAGGCAAGTGATGAGCTTATCGAGCTGCTTAAAGGTGTAGATAATGAAGATGCGAAGGCTTTACTTAATGACGCTCCGTTACTTTCAAAGAAGAGCCAGTGGATCTTCGGTGGAGACGGTTGGGCTTATGATATAGGCTTTGGCGGTCTTGACCATGTACTTGCAAGCGGACAGGATATAAATGTCTTCGTATTTGATACCGAGGTTTATTCCAACACCGGAGGACAGTCATCAAAATCAACCAATACCGGTGCTGTAGCACAGTTTGCTGCAAGCGGTAAGGAAGTTAAGAAAAAGGATCTTGCAAGTATTGCAATGAGCTACGGTTATGTGTATGTTGCTCAGGTAGCTATGGGAGCTGATTACAATCAGACCTTAAAGGCTATACTTGAGGCTGAGGCATATCCGGGACCATCTCTTATCATCGGCTATGCTCCATGTATAGCACATGGTATCAAGAAGGGTATGGGAGCTTCTCAGGAAGAAGAAAAGATTGCTGTTGAGTCAGGTTACTGGCATAACTTCAGATACAATCCTAATGCGGAAAAGAAATTCACTCTTGACTCCAAGCCACCAAAGAGAGAATTCAGAGAGTTCATCGAAGGTGAGGTAAGATACACCGCATTACAGCTTAAGAATCCTGAAAGAGCCGAAGAACTCTTTAAGAGAAATGAAGAGAATGCAAAGGCAAGACTTGAGTATCTTGAGAAATTAGTTACATTATATTCATAAAATACTTTCATTGTATAAAGTAATCAATTAGTATATAATAAAGGCTGTTATACTGTTTATAAAACGGTATAGCAGCCTGTTTTTATCGCAGGGGCTGTGTAAGGAAACTATCGCATTGCGGCAAACACCGCTAACAATCAAGTACGGAGCCAAAGCCTGCCTACTTGACTAAACTATAGAAACATTATATAGAAAGAAGTTTAACTATGAAGAGTATACTTGTAACCGCCATAGGCTCATTTGCGGCTGATATAATAATAAAAAAATTAAAAGACTTATCGTATAGAGTTGTGGGCTGCGATATATACAGCAAAGAATTGATAGTGGATGCCTACAATGTGGATGAATTTTATAAAGTTTCACCGGCAGCCGATGTAAAAGAATATTTGGAAGATATTATTGATATTTGCAAAAATGAAAATATAGATTATATACTTCCCTTTATAGATATAGAGGTGGATGTATTCAATACACACAGACATATATTTGAAAAGCTTGGGGTAAAACTGCTTATTGCAGAAAAACATTGCATAGATATATGCAGGGATAAGTTAAGAACTTATGAGCAACTTTCAGGAGACAAGGAAATTAAACTTATAAACAGCTATACAAAAGAATATATAGATAAACAAATAGAAGATGACAACTTTCGTTATCATTTATTGGTAAAGCCTTTGGACGGAAGAAGCAGTGAGGGTCTAAGAAGAATAAACAGTAAATATGATTGGTATGCCTTTATAAATTCGGAAGATACTGACAGGTATGTAATGCAGGATTTTATCAAGGGCGAGGTAATTACTGCAGATATAGTAAGGGATAAGTATAAAAACAGCGTTGCAGTTTTAAGAAAAGAGCTGATAAGAACCAAGAACGGTGCCGGACTTTCGGTATATGTCTATGAAGATAAGAAGCTTGAAAAAACTGTAAAACATATAGCAGATAAGCTTGATGTACTTGGTTGTGTAAATATGGAATTTATAAAAACAGATGAAGATGAATATTATTTCCTTGAGTGCAATCCGAGATTTTCAGGAGGTGTGGAGTTTTCTCATATTGCAGGCTATAATTTCCTTAAAAACCATATTTTGGCAATACTTGACAGAGAGATAGAAGGCTTTGTATTTGATAAAGCTATGTATATAGCAAGGAAATATGAGGAGTTTATAACAAAGACAGAAAGTTAGATTAAAAGGTGGTGGGCTTTTTTGCTGAATAATACCGAGGACAGTTGTAAGGTTAACCTAAAAAGAGTAATACCTTTTATAAAGTCCGAATTAAAAGATGATGAAGTGGAAGAGTTTTTAGAGCATATAAATGAGTGTGAAACTTGTAAAGAAGAGCTGGAGCTTTATTATATCATAGAAACTAAACTTAAAGAGGCGGAAACTGAGGATAAGGGCATATATCTGCCTTCGCTTAAAGATTTTATAATTAATGAATATAAAAGGGTGTATTTGACGACAGCACTTAAGGTTACTTACTATGCGGTCAATACATTAGTGATACTGGCTGCAATATTTACTTTGCTTTTGCAGCTTCGTGTATGGATATATTAAGGGGGATCTATGTCAAAACTTGTTTTAATTGACGGAATGAGTATATTAAACAGAGCATTTTATGCACTGCCGATACTAAGCAATGCCAAAGGAGTGTATACCAATGCGGTATACGGTTTTCTAAATATTATGTTTAAGGTTTTGGATGAGGAGAATGCCGACTATCTTGCGGTTGCCTTTGACTTATCAAAACCTACTTTCAGGCATGAAGCATATGAACTCTACAAAGCAAACAGAAAAACCATGCCTGAGGAACTTAGGGTACAAATACCTCTTATTAAAGAAGTACTTGAAAGTATGAATATAAAGATACTAAGCAAAGAGGGATTTGAGGCGGATGATATAATAGGTACTATAGCAAAGAAATATAAGGATGCCGCAGAAGTTCGTGTCATATCAGGAGACAGGGACTTACTTCAGCTTGCAGAAGATAAAATAAAAATAAGAATACCCAAGACCGTCAAGGGCAGTACACAAATTTATGACTACTTTCCGGAAGATGTAAAAAGAGATTACAGTGTAAGTCCCAAGGAGTTTATAGATGTAAAAGCGCTGATGGGAGATTCTTCCGATAATGTACCGGGAGTTGCCGGTATAGGTGAAAAGACGGCTACCGCACTTATAGCAGAGTATCATAGTCTTGACAACCTTTATGCAAATCTTGAGAACCTTAAACCAAGGGCTGCCAAGCTTTTGACTGAGGGCAAAGATGATGCATATTTTTCAAAAATGCTTGTTACAATTAATTGTAAAGTTCCCATTGAAGTATCCCTTGAAGATATGAAGGGCGACGAGCTTTATAATGCCGAAAGCCTTGAAATGATGAAAACACTGGAGTTTAAGACTCTGATAAAAAGATTTGAGGCAGCCGGAATAAAATCAAAAGAAAACTTTGAATTTAACATAGTTAATATAGATGATGTAAAAGAGCTTGATAAAATCAAAACTTCACAGATGGCTCTTGAGCTTATATATGATGATAACAAAAGCCCGAAACAGCTTATAGCTCTTAGTGTATGTGCAGATAAGGATAAGGTGCTTTATATTTACATAAAGGATGAAAACTTTGAAGAGGCTGTAAAAAAATGGCTTAACAAAGTTATAGATAAGAAGGTGCTTTATGTAAGAGAATTAAAATCTTTAGCTAAGTATCTTGGCTTGGAAACTAATAAAAATATCAATGACTTGGCTATTGCAGCCTATCTTAACAATCCTCTTAAGGGAAGTTACGAGGTCTTCGATATGGCAAGGGAGTACCTTGATATAAATCTTGACTCCTATAAGGATGTGTTGGCAAAAAGAAGTGTTAAGGAAGCCTTGGAATCCGGAGATGAAAAGTTTATTTCACTCCTTTGTTCCTATGCCTGTGTATTGTACCATGTAAAGGAGAGTATACTTGCAAAGACTGAGGAACTTGGTATGGAAGCTTTGTATACCGATATAGAACTTCCGCTTGTATATTCACTTGCCTCTATGGAGCTTAAGGGTATAGGTATAGATAAAGAAAAATTAGAAGCCTATGCCGATGAACTTGACAGCTATATAAAGGAGATAGAAAAAGAGATATATAAAGAATCCGGAGTGGAGTTTAATATTAATTCTCCCAAGCAGCTTGGAGAGATTCTTTTTGAAAAAATGGGAATAAAGGGCGGTAAAAAGACTAAAACCGGTTATTCTACCGCAGCGGATGTACTTGAAAAGCTGGCACCTGAATACAGTATAGTAGGTAAAATACTAAAATACCGCCAATTTGCAAAACTTCATTCTACTTATGCCTTAGGGCTTGCCAATTATATAGATGAGGACGGCAGGATACACGGAAGTTTTAATCAGACCATAACGGCTACCGGAAGGCTGTCATCCACCGACCCCAACTTACAAAACATTCCCATAAGGACGGAAATGGGCAGCCGTATAAGGGATATATTTGTGCCAAGAGAAGGCTATGTATTCGTAGATGCGGATTATTCTCAAATAGAGTTAAGAGTACTTGCTTCCATGTCCGATGATGAAAAACTTATAGAAAGCTATAAAAAAAGTGAGGATATACACGCAATTACCGCTTCGGAGGTGTTTCATGTACCTCTTGATAAAGTAGATGCTACACTTAGAAGAAATGCCAAGGCTGTAAACTTCGGAGTAGTTTACGGAATATCCGCTTTCGGACTCTCGGAAGGACTCAGTATTTCAAGAAAAGAAGCCTTGGAATACATTAATAACTATTTTAAAAGCTACCCCAAGGTAAAAGAATTTCTTGACCGACAGGTAAAAGAAGCTAAGGAAAAGGGTTATGTAAGAACCTTGTATAACAGAATAAGACCTATACCAGAGATCAAAAGTTCCAATTTTATGCAAAGAGCTTTCGGAGACAGAGTCGCTATGAACTCTCCCATACAGGGAACAGCTGCGGATATCATGAAGAAGGCTATGCTTGATGTGGATAGGGCGTTAAAAAAGTATGGCGACCTAGCTTATATAGTCTTGCAGGTACATGATGAGCTTTTGATAGAAGTTAAGGAAGAAAAAGCTGAAGAGGTAAGAAAACTGGTAGAAAAGACCATGAAAGCCGCTTGTAAACTTGCAGTGGAGCTTGAAGTTGAAGCCCACATAGGAAGCACATGGCTAAGTGCCAAATAAGAGGTAATATGGTTATTGGGATTTTTGGAGGAATAGGATCAGGTAAAAGTCTTGTTCTCGATATACTAAAAAATGATTATGCAGCCTATGTAATAGAGGCGGATAAAAAAGCACATGAACTTTATGAAATAGGAGAAGATACCTACAAAGAGCTTGTAGAGCTTTGCTCTAATAAGATACTTGATTCAAATAAGAGTATTAACAGAAAGGTTTTAGCCGATTTACTTTATAATGATAAGGAACTTTTGGCTAAGGTAAACTCGATAGTCCATCCCAGAGTGTGGGAGAGGATAGAAAAAGAAGCCTTGGAAAAACAAAAGGAGTTTAGCTATGTGGTAGTTGAGGCTGCTATATTGCCGGATAAAAAATACGATATCTATGATGAAACATGGTACATATACAGTGATGAAGCTACCAGAAGGAAAAGACTTAAGGAATCAAGAGCCTACAGTGATAAGCAAATAGATATTATTATAGAAAAGCAGGCAAGTGAAGAGGAATATTGTCGCTTTGCCGACAGGGTGATAGAGAATAATTCAAGCCCTGAGCAGTTAAAGTACAGAATAGCTATGGCAATGGAAGATATTGTTGAGAAGAAAAAGTCACATCTACTTTAGATCATAGCTAATTTATGATATCACAGCAGACTTATCATTTGCAGTAGTATTTAATATATACTAATGCGTTGACATATTGATATTTAACATATATTCTATGTCTCTATCATAACCTGAAAGGTCAAGAGCATAGTTGAAATTAGAACGATTATCAATGTGCCGAACCACTAGTGAATCATTGAAATTGAACTTTCTATTGACAAAGTAGTAATAAAACCGGATATCAATGATACACTAGCAAAATTGTTATAAGAATCAATTATATTTATAGGAAAAGAGGTAGTATTTTGCCAAGATTTGCAAGTATAGCCAGCGGCAGCAGCGGTAATTCGATATATTTCGGATCTGATAACACCCATATATTGATAGATGCCGGCATAAGCAATAAAAGAATAGAAGAGGGACTTAAAAACCTCGGACTTAAGGTAAGCGATTTGTCCGGAGTGTTTATAACTCACGAGCACAGCGACCATATTCAAGGTCTTAAGACACTTACTAAAAAATATCAGATTCCCATATATGCAACTAAGGGAACACTGGATTATATAAAGAAAAAAAAAATTATAGAAGGCTATGAGGGGCTTTGTAATATAATAGCTGCCGATACTGAATTCTCAGTAGCCGATATTAATGCCAAGGTATTTAAGATATCCCATGACGCAAGTGAACCTGTAGGTTTCAGATTAAGCACAGCCGGTAAATCAGTTGCAGTGGCTACAGATATGGGAGTGTATGACGAATATATAGTAGATAACTTACAGGACTTGGATGCTATAATGCTTGAAGCAAACCATGACATAAGGATGCTTGAAGTAGGTCCTTACCCTTACCATCTAAAAAGAAGAATACTTGGCAATAAGGGGCATCTTTGCAATGAAAATGCCGGAAAACTGCTGGCAAGGATCTTACATGATAAGATAAAGCATATATTCCTCGGACACTTAAGCAAAGAAAACAACTATCCTTCATTGGCATACGAGACTGTAAAAGTAGAAATAGATGAGGCGGATGTAGAGTACAGGGGAAGTGATTTTAGGATAGATGTGGCAAAAAGAGATGCCATGTCGGAAGTGGTTTTGTTGTAGTTGTAAATACACGGTTAGAATCAATAATTATAGTCAAATGTTAAATTAATAAATACTGTAAAAAAGCTGAAGTAGAATAAACTTTTACTTCAGCTTTTTTATATTACAAAGGAGACTTAAGAGGAATACTGTCTTGTAGTAAATATCACCCACAATTACTTAAGGGAAAAAAGCTGTTTATTTTATTGCTTGAAAAGTAAAGTTTATTAATACATTTTCTATGGATTAACTATTTTTATAAAAAATTATTTTCAAACAACAGAATGACAGAATATGTCCTTGTAGATGTATATAATAAGTATGTAAATAGTAATAAGAAAGTTAAAAAATAATAATGACAGAAGAGGGGAGGATGAAATAATAAGTTTTATGAACTATAAAAGTAAAAATAATTTTTGCAAAATAATATGTTGATTGTAAGAAAAGTTTGGTATATAATTACGAAAGATTTTAGAGTTATAGTAAAAATGTAATAGAAAATTAAATTAAAACAATCATAGGAGCATATAAGTATGGATAAGGGAAATATCTTAGTTATAGGTGATTCCGGTGTTGGCAAATCCACCTTGATCAATGCTGTTCTAGGTGAAGAAAAGGCAGAAACAAGCTTTGGTAATGCAGGCACTACAAAGGAATTAAAAGTATATGAGAATGATATACTGGAGTTTCGTGTCATTGATACCGTAGGATTTGAACCCGGGTTTTTTAAAAGATTGGAAGCTATTAATTCGGTCAAAAAATGGTCAAAAAAGGTTATTAAAGAAGGAAAAGAAAATTCCAATATAAATGTTATATGGTTTTGTGTTGAAGGAACTTCAAGCAAATTATTTCCTGAGACAATAAAAAGCCTTTCAAAAGCAACAGCTATATATCCATCTGTTCCTATTATAGTTGTAATTACCAAATCTTATTCAAAGCCTGAACGAGAGAAAAATATACAGATGATAAATAATGCATTTGCAAAACAAAAAAGCTCCAAGAATTTAAAAGGTATTATTCCGGTAGTAGCATCTATATTTGAAATAGATGAAGAGCAATATGTAGCACAGGAAGGTATTACAGAACTAATTGATATGACCTATAACTTAATGCCTGAAGGAATGCAGGCGGCAAAAAATGATGTCGAATTATTTAAATTAAATCGCAAAAGATCATTTGCACATACTGCTATTACGGCATTTACAGTGAGCGCTATAGGAATAGGAGCAATACCGATTCCATTTTCCGATGCGGTATTATTATCACCTTTAGAAGTAGGGGAGATAAATGCTATAGCTAAAATATACGGAATAGAAAATAATAAAAACTCCAAGAGATTTTTGAATTCAATTGTCGAAGCGGGAACTATAGGAGTAGCGACAAAGGCGGCTATCAGTAGCTTAAAAGCAATACCGGGAGTTAATATAGCAGCGTCTGTACTAAATGCAATCATTGCAGGAAGCATAGTTATGGCAATCGGCGAAGTATGTGTATACACATTTGAACAAATTTACTTAGGAAAGAAAACTATGGATGATATAGATTGGATCAATAAGATTATTGAGTCTAAATTATCATCACAAATAATGAATAAAATAAATATGATTGCTGAAAGTGAAGATTTTAGGAAGGGTAATATAGGAAATATCAAGAAATTTTTTATAAAATCAGATTCAACGGGTGTGTGATAGAAGTTATTAGCCCTCAATGTTCTTAACAAATTACAATATTATTATACTAGGAGAAAATATATGTCAAAAAAAGACCGTATGTTAAATTATATAACCTCAAATACTAAATGGTTCATGACAAGTTCTAATTACGATGTGATACCATATGATAAATTATCCAAAATTTGAAATGGGGTTGTTAACTAAATATCATCGTTTTCTCCATGCAAAACTAAAGAAATTTGAAGGAAAACTACAGGAGAAAACCGTATAAGAAAAAATGCAAAAGCAAAATTTCAGCCAAGGGGGTTTTATGCCCCAAAATAGACAGTATTATAGAAAAACAAAATATCCTGACAAAGTCACAAAGCCAAAACGCCTTGTATTTGTCAGGATATTTCTATTTTGTTCTGTAGGGATTAAAATTTAGCATTTCCCGACAGCCCCTATCTCCCAAACAAATCGGAATGCGTTCCCGTCCTTGAAGCTGTGAGGATCAGTTGTGATTTATTTACTGCATAAATAAGCAGCCAATCCGGCAGGATATGACATTCTCGAAACCCGATATAATTTCCGGTTAAAGCATGGTCGTGATAACGCTGATCCAAGTTTTTTTCTTCTAAAAGAGTATTTAGTACCGTTTCAAGCAAAGACAGGTCGTAGCCTCGCTTTTTGGCAAGTTTCACATCCTTGCGAAATGCACCTGTGGTTACAAGCTCTAACATTATTCATCGTCCGTTTCCAGCTCATCCAATAACTCGTGTACCGAGGCATAACGCTTGGCGGGAATTTTTCCTGCCATAATAAGCTTTGCTTCCTCCATCGCCATTTCCGTTTCCAAGTTGAAACGAGGCTGTTTCATTTCAAAAGGAAACCCTCCCTCCATCAGTGATTTATGAAGAAAAATATTGATGGCATCGGTTACGGTAATTCCAAAGCTTGAAAATAACTGTTCCGCACTTGCTTTTGTTTCCGGATCAATACGGACATTGATATTCGCCGTTTTTGCCATGGTTTTCACCTCCCTGCTTTCTTATAGAAATTATATCACTTTTTGCAAACAAATACAATACAATGTGAAACTTTTTGAAAGGAGAACGCTATGAACACAAAAGAAATGATAAAACTGCTCATTGATGTGGAGGTCGATACGGAAGATCTTCCCCTCTTAAAAGAACATCCAAAGGAGCATGTTACTACGAAAAGAGAGGCTTGGAAACTTGAGCAGCTCTTTCTTCTCTTAGAAAATGCTAAAGAAATAGATGAACGTTTATGATAAGTGAACTTACTATGAAATATATCAATTGGTATAACTATGTCTGCCCTCATTCATACAATGATTATTTAACACCAATGGAAGCTCGTTATAGATAGGTATTTATCAAACAAAGTGTTACAAAAATGCTTGACCAGTACAATATTAAATATTTGTGCAATGCATTCGTATTCTATGACATTAAGCGTTACGATATTCGAGGAAAGAAATATTTGGAGACTTCTGAAAAGTTCTATCTATGCGACAGTGGTATTCGATATGCAATACTTGGAAGCAGAAATATGGACTACGGCAGAGTTTACGAGAATATTGTATGTATTGAACTTCTTCGCCGTGGATACGAGGTCTATGTCGGAAAACTGTATCAAAAGGAAATTGATTTTGTGGTACAAAGTGGCAGCGAGAAAATTTATATTCAAGTAAGCGATAACATCTTCACTCAGGAGACTTTTCACCGAGAGGTATCTCCATTGCTTCAGATTCGTGATGCTTATCCGAAAATGATTATTGCCAAAACCGGACATCCGAAATACAGTTATGAAGGAATTGACATTGTTGATATAGTTGATTGGTTATCAACAGAACAACCAAGCTAAATATGAAAAGTAGCAAGAAGAAAGAGATATAAGTACAACTTCTGTTTAAGTTAAATAAATTCAGATTTGTAGATTTTAGTTAAATACCGTTTATTACATAGCAGTCATACATTTTTTGTGTGGCTGCTATTTTTTGAAAGAGCAATACAGTATGCAGGATATATAAGCTATACTCAAAGATTATCTTGCGACATTATTTAAAAAAATTATAAAAACAAAAAAGACCCTGAATCCCAGAGTCTTAAAGTAGCGGAAGGGAGATTTGAACTCTCGACACCACGGGTATGAACCGTGTGCTCTAGCCAACTGAGCTATTCCGCCATATGCTATATAGAAAAAATGGGACCTACAGGACTCGAACCTGTGACCCTCTGCTTGTAAGGCAGATGCTCTCCCAGCTGAGCTAAGA
>ERZ773054.12-NODE-12-length-143648-cov-16.265876_pt1 | contig 143648 bp, 123 predicted proteins | sample MGYA00580630_ERZ773054 | MGnify/ENA primary metagenome ERZ773054 (study PRJEB29015, sample SAMEA2737994) | human oral metagenome | biome: human oral; feature: human-associated habitat; material: dental | place: China | collected 2115 ... | reverse complement strand
TTACAATACCCCCAAAAGTTAGATCCTCTATGTCTAACTTTTGGGGGTCAGGTCAATTTATTCACACAGACAACTCTTTTTATTTTAAGTTTTTCTATAAAATATACGATGTATTTTTTAGAAGATAGAATAGTTTGTTAATATCAAGAAGGGGGTGCCATCATGGTAGAGAGAATTGGGCGTGTTATGCGCATAAAATCTCTTAAGTTTAATACTGATGAATTATTTGAACGTCGTAAGAGATTTGAAGAGCGTGAAGATGAAGAACGTACACCATTTTCTTCTGTTTTTCAAGATGAAGTCAAAAAAAAGCGAGAGTCCGATGAAAATGAAAAATCTACAATGACCTCTGCCTATCATTTAGATATTGACAGACCTACACATTCTCTCTTTTATCAAGGAAGGGGAGATATTTCTTCTGTACATAGAAAAATATCTTATGTTAGATGATATAGACTATATGCGTATGGCCCTTGCTGAAGCTAAGTTGGCTTATGATTTGGGTGAAGTTCCTATAGGTGCAGTAATTGTAGATTCTGTAGGGAAGATCATAGCTGAAGGACATAATCTTCGTGAGACAAAAAAAGATGCAACAGCACATGCTGAGTTGATTGCGATTCAGCGTGCATGTTGCTGTTTAGGAAAATGGAGATTGACAGATTTGACCTTATACGTGACGATCGAGCCTTGTCCTATGTGTGCAGGTGCGATTGTGATGAGCCGTATTAGTCGTGTCGTCTATGGAAGCCCAGATGTAAAAGCAGGGGCATGTGAATCACTTTTTAACATCACAGGTTGTGCTGCACTTAATCATCGTCCAGAAATCCATTCTGGTGTGTTATCTGAAGAATGCTCTAATATAATCAGAAGATTTTTTCGTGAACGACGGAGCAACCAAATACTCTCTAAGCAAAACACCTCTTAAATTAAGAGGTGTTTTGCTTAGAGAGTATTTGGTTAAAACCGATCTTTAGTAAGTCTCTTAATTTTACTCTTGCTGTCAATCTCAAATGATGCTATTATGATATGGAAAGTTTTGTACCTCCAACTTCATTGGTTTACTTATGGGAGGATCTAAGGATATGTTTAATTTCAAACAGAAGGATGATGAGTTCTTCGACTTGTTCCTCGAAAGCGCAAAATATTTTCATGCAGGTACATTGATTTTAAATGATGTTATGGGTGACTATACCACAGCAGGAATCAAGGTAGAGGAAATAGACCGTATTGAACATGAAGCAGATATTATAAATGATCGTATTATTGATAAACTAAATCTTACTTTTATAACGCCTATTGACAGAGAAGATATATATGCACTTGCAAATGATTTAGATGATGGAGTAGATTTATTGCAAGGCATTTTACAACGATATGACATGTACCGTATGGGTCAGCCAATGGCGGGAGCGATCAATCTTACGACCTTGTTGATTTCCTCTACAGAAGAAATTGTTCGAGCAGTATCATTTCTTGGAAATATACGTAAAAATCAAATGCAGATATTAGATGCATCACATAAAATAGAAAGATATGAAAGCGAAGGAGATACAATTTATCGTAAGGAAGTTGCATATCTTTTTGAGCATGAAAAGGATCCTATTGAACTAATTCGATGGAAAGATGTACTAGAACAATTAGAAGATACACTTGACCATTGCGAACTAATTGCTGATATGCTGCGAGGAGTGGTAATGAAATATGCCTGATTTGCAGCTCTTAATATTATTAGTAGTAATTCTAGCACTTATATTTGATTTTATTAATGGTTTTCATGATACTGCAAATGCAATAGCTACATCTGTTTCTACTCGCGCAATTCATCCAGTACATGCGATTATGATGGCAGCTGCATTAAATTTTTTAGGGGCCATGTACAGTACAGGGGTGGCAAAAACTATTGGCTCAGATATTGTGAGATCTGCTGATCACATAGATGAACATGTTTTAATTGCAGCACTTTTAGGATCTATTGTATGGAATATCATTACATGGAGATTTTCTATGCCATCTAGTAGTTCTCATGCACTCATTGGAGGGATGATAGGAGCAGTTCTTGTATCTTCGGTTGGCGTTCATGGACTAAATTTTTATGGTATTGGTAAAATTATACTGTCTTTAATTCTTTCTCCACTTGTTGGAATTATATCTGGTTATGTAATTATGTTGTTTCTTTTTCGCTTTTTTGGACAGTTGCGCCCAACATCAATTAACGGTAAATTTAAAAAAATGCAGATTCTATCAGCTGCAGCTATGGCGTTTTCACATGGATCTAACGATGCACAGAAATCTATGGGAATCATTACTCTTGCATTGCTATCTGGAGGCTATATTGATGTCTTTGAAGTTCCTAACTATGTTAAACTTCTTGCAGCAACTGCGATGGCTTGTGGAACAGCAGCAGGAGGATGGAGAATCATTAAAACCATTGGAGGTAAAATATTTAAACTTCAGCCAATTTCTGGATTTGCAGCAGATTTGAATTCATCGATTATCATATTTGGTGCAACACTTTTACATTTACCTGTTAGTACAACACATGTAGTTTCTGGTTCTATTATGGGAGTTGGTGCAGCGAAACGTGTTAATGCCGTTCGTTGGGGAGTTGCTCAACAAATGGTTATTGCATGGATTTTGACAATTCCGTGTACAGCTGTTATGGGAGCTCTGACATATATGCTTGTTGTATTTATTGTATAGCTTTTATAATAATGTATATTCTCCTGCTCTGTATCATATATGGGCAGGATTTTTTCTATATTTGATATGAACAAAGAGGTTTTATATTATGAAAAAGAAAACATTGCTAATGATGGCATCAGAAGTTCAATCAAAGTATTCTAGTCCAATTGTTGCTGTAACAATTGATGATGAAGTTCATGATCTTCAATCTAGTTATACTGAATCAGAAAAAATAGACTTTATTGAACAGAACTCACAAACTGGTTGGCGAATCTATAGACGATCTGTTCTTTTCCTTTTAATTGTTGCTGTAAATAAATTAAATAGAAATGCAGAAGTTATTGCAAAATTTACTGTAAATAATGGCCTTTTTTGTGAAATCAAAATTCCTGGAAATTTCGTTAATGAAGACTTTATTAATAAAATAGATACTTTGATGAGACAAATGATTGCAGAGAATATTCAAATCATAAAACATTCTGTTTCTAAAAAAGAGGCTATATCATACTTTCAAAAGATTGGAAAATATGGAAAAGTAAACCTTATTTCATCAATGGAATATTCATATATCAGTTTATATACATGCGAAGGTTATTCAGATTATTTATATGGACCGATGGTACATGAAGCTAGAGGTCTGGATCTTTTTGCCCTAGATTATGAACCGAATGGTGTATTGATACGCACTCCAGATGAAATGACTAATGGAAAAATAAGGGACCGAATATATCAACCGAAATTTGCATCTATTTTATCAGAATCAAAAGCCTGGGCAGATATTTTAGAGTGCCGATATATAGCAGATTTGAATTATATCAATAAGAATAATATGATTGGTGACCTCATTCGTGTATCAGAAGCACTTCAAGAAAAGAGAATTGCTCAAATTGCAGATCATATATTTGCTAACCATAGTAATGTTCGCTTGATTCTTATTGCGGGACCGTCATCTTCTGGAAAGACATCTTTTGCACAAAGACTTAATATCCAACTTCGTGTTAATGGGCTCCATCCAATTATGCTCTCTTTGGACGACTATTTTCTGAATAGAGATAATACCCCAATCAACGAAAAAGGGGAGTATGATTATGAATGCCTTGAAGCTCTTGATATCAAACTATTTAATAAAAATATGACAGATCTTCTTGATGGAAAATCCGTACAACTTCCTCGATATAATTTTATAACAGGAAAAAGAGAATGGAATATCGAGGATACACTTTCTATTCAATCAGATCAACCAATTATTATTGAGGGTATTCATGGGTTAAATGATAAACTAACACAGGATATTTCACAAAAAAATAAGTATAAAATATATATTAGTGCATTAACACAGCTAAATATCGATGCACATAATAGGATTCCAACAACTGATATTCGATTTTTGCGAAGACTTGTGCGTGACTACCAGTTCCGTGGAGCAAAAGCTCTAAAAACGATTAAACAATGGCCTGATGTTAGAGCTGGTGAAGAACACTATATATTCCCATTTCAAGAGGCAGCAGATATATTCTTTAATTCAGCACTCATTTATGAGATAGGTGTGTTAAAAAAATATGCAATCCCATTATTGTCGGAAATTAATAGGGGAGAAGAAGGGTATACAGAAGCACGACTCATTCTTCGATTTTTACAATATGTAGATGAAATTTCTTCTATCGAGCAGATTCCAAATAATTCAATTTTAAGGGAGTTTATTGGTAATTCTGTATTTTTCTCCTGATTTTTGGTATATTAAAACACTTGATTTCTGCAGTTTTTCCTAAGAAATCAAGTGTTTTCTGTTTTAATTTTTTATTCTATTATTTTATATATGCTGTAATTGGTTTATAGTGAGTTTTGAAAAATTCTTCTGCAACTTGTGGGAAAAGAGCGTAGGAGAGCACATCTTCATCTGTTGGATTAAGATAACCTTTCCCTTTCAATTCCTCTTTGAATTCTGCAAAAGTTTTAGCCTTGGCATCCTCAATAGAGCAATCTTCAATAATTTCTTCTGGATCAATCCCCAAAGTTTCCGTTAGAAAATTTCGATCAACAGCGACTGGAGTTCTGCCAAATTTGCCACGTGCAAGATCCTTAAATTCATTAGGGACGAGCTTATATCTTTCTCCACTCATAACATTAAATGTTGCCATTGTTCCAACAATCTGAGATGACGGCGTTACAAGAGGAGGATATCCTATGTCTTTACGAACACGAGGCATTTCATCTAGGAGATCTTGATATCTATCTTCCATACCTGCTTCCTTAAGCTGGTTTGCAAGGTTAGAAAGCATACCTCCTGGGATCTGAAAATCAAGAACATTGGGGTTAATATCAAAATATCCCTTTAATCCAAATGTTTTAATTAAGTCTTGTTTAACCTGAAGGAAATATTTAGAAATCGGTGTCATTGCTTGGCGATCTAACCCCGTATCGCGTTCCTCTCCCTCAAGCATCGCAACCATTGTTTCTGTACATGGTTGTGAAGTATCACTGGAAAAGGGAGCAAGAGCTGTATCAATGATATCTACACCAGCTTCAATTGCTTTGAGATAAGTAGCATGTCCAAAACCAGATGTACAATGTGTATGCAGTTCGATAGGAATTTTTACAGAAGATTTAAGTTTTTTAACAAGATCTTCTGCCACATATGGTTTCAGCAATCCAGACATATCTTTAATACAAACAGAGTGACATCCCATACCTTCAAGCTTTACTGCAAGCTCAACAAAACTTTCATTAGAGTGAACAGGGCTAATTGTATAGACAAGACATCCTTGTACATGAGGTTTTTCCGGACAGGCAAGAGCGGCATCAATCGCAACTTTTAGATTGCGAATATCATTAAGTGCATCAAAGATACGAAAGACACCAACTCCATGAGCTGAAGCTTTTTGTACGAATTTCTCTACAACATCATTGGAGTAATGATTATATCCAAGTAGATTTTGCCCCCTTAAGAGCATCTGTATCGGAGTTTTAAGATGTTTTTTTAATGTATCCAGTCGTTCCCATGGATCCTCATTAAGAAACCGTAAACAAGTGTCGAATGTTGCTCCACCCCAAGCCTCAAGGGCGTTATATCCAATAGCATCAAGCGCTTCAAGCTGCGGGAGCATATCGGATATCCTCATACGGGTAGCTACTAAAGACTGATGCCCATCGCGAAGAACCGTCTCAGTGATTTTTACTGGATTCTTTGACATAAAAAACACTCTCCTTGATTAAAAGCATAATCAAAAATTATATACCCCAATATCTAGATTATAGAATCAAACAGATGTAATGTCAATGAAAAGTTATAAAATTCACATACTGTATACTATCCATAATTAACATTATGGATAGTATACAGTGTTAAATATCCGGACGTATGCCAGTTTTTCCTGTAAACTCATGATAATTATTTCCACACCGTCGCCTAAGAAGTTCTTCTAGGAGATCCTCTGGTGTCATATTATGATAAGCTAATAGGATAAGACAATGATACCACAAGTCTCCCATTTCATAGAGAACATCTTCGCGAATATTGTTCTTTGATGCAATAATAGTCTCTGCAGCCTCTTCTCCTACTTTTTTTAGGATTTTATCTTGTCCTTTATCAAAGAGATAGTTGGTATAAGAACCTTCGACAGGATGCAGACGTCGGCTTTGAATAATTTCATATAAATCTGATAAAATTTTTGTTAACGAAACATCTTTTCCACACTCAAGCGGAACAATACTTTTATCATTGGGGCTAAATAGCCCTCGACCACTAAAACAGGAATAGGTTCCGGTATGACATGATACTCCTCTTTGTTTTACACGAAGTAGAATCGCATCTCCATCACAATCGTATAAAATCTCTTGTACATATTGAATATTTCCAGATGTCTCTCCCTTTTTCCAGAGAGACTTACGTTTGCGGCTATAGTACCATGCAAATCCTGTTTCAATTGTTTTTTCGATGGCTTCTTTATTCATATATGCGAGCATTAATACTTGCCCATTGACTTCTTGAGTAATAACAGGAACTAATCCATTAACATCAAATTTGATTACCGAAATATCAGTATTCATTAAAATCGAACCTCCACTCCTCTTGCTTTTAAATAGTTTTTTACTTCATATATTGAGAACTCACGGTAATGAAATAAAGAAGCTGCTAACACAGCATCCGCCTTCCCTATAGTGAGTACATCATAAAAATGTTCTAGTTTTCCAGCGCCGCCTGATGCTATTACTGGAACTGAAACGGATTCTGATACGGTACGTATAAGCTCTATATCATATCCATTTTTTGTACCATCCGCATCCATACTAGTTAGTAGAATTTCCCCAGCACCGAGTTCCACAACTTTTTTAACCCATGAAATACAATCAAGTCCCGTTGCTTTTCTCCCTCCGTTTGCATAAACCTCCCACGTATTTAATCCATTACGACGTACATCTACAGCAACTACAATACATTGACATCCAAATCGAGAAGCCCCATCTTTGATAAGCTGAGGATTCTGGATTGCCGCAGTATTAATAGATACTTTGTCGGCACCAACTTTTAGAAGTCTGTGCATATCTTCTAGAGACCGAATCCCTCCTCCAACTGTAAGTGGAATAAAGATCTTAGAAGCACATTCTGATACAACTTGGTCTATCGTTTTCCTGTTTTCGTTAGAGGCCATAATATCAAGGAATACTAATTCGTCGGCAAGTTCTTTATTATATTGTTCTGCAAGCTCTGAAGGATTCCCGGCATCTCTTAATCCTATAAAGTTTGTTCCTTTTACGACACGTCCGTATTTAACATCGAGACAAGGTATAATTCGCTTAGCTAAGGTGGTTTTCACGAAAAATCATTCCTTACTGAAAAATAATATCATGTCAAGATTAACGCGCTACTTCAATTGCTTCGGTTAATGAAACTGTCCCCTCATAAAGAGCTTTTCCTATAATAACGCCAATAACTCCTTTGGCCTCCTGTTCTTTCAACTTTTTAATATCATCTAACGAGCTAACACCACCAGATGCAATAATATGAACTCCAGATTCTTCTGCAAGCTTCACAGTTTCTGCAATATTTATACCAGTGAGTGTTCCATCACGTGATATATCAGTATATATGATTGTTTTAGCTCCAACATCTGCCAACCTTTTGGCCAACTCTATTGCAGAAATATTGCTTGATACGCCCCATCCATCAATTGCAGCAATTCCATCTTTTGCATCTATTCCCACGAGAATTTTTTCTCCGTAGACTCTACAGGCTTCAGTTATCATGTTTTTATTCCGCACTGCAATGGATCCAAGAATAACACGTGATACACCGTACTCCAATACTTTTTCAATTGCTGCAATGCTTCGGATCCCTCCACCAAGCTCTAAAGGAATATGAACACAATTGAGGATATTTTTTATTACTATAAGGTTGCGTGGTTCCCCTGCAAGTGCACCATCTAGGTCAACAATATGAAGGAATTCTGCTCCTTGCATTTCCCATTGACATGCAACTTCCTCCGGTGAATTATTATATACTGTTTTTTTAGAAAAATCGCCTTTTACTAAACGGACACATTCTCCATTCTTTAAGTCAATTGCTGGAAATACTATCAAGAGAGGATCCTCCTATTAAAAGTTAATGAAGTTTTTTAGAATCTTTAATCCAATGTCACCAGATTTTTCTGGATGGAACTGAGTTGCCATAATATTTTTTGTTGAAATTGAAGATGTGATATATTCTCCATAAAAACTGGTTGATGTAATAATAGAATGATCTACTGGAACCGCATGATAACTGTGTACAAAATATACATAAGGAGAAGGAGGGAGATCCGTTAATAGATACTCATCTTCTCTATTCTTATAGATAGAGAGAGAATTCCACCCCATATGTGGTATTTTTTCTCCTTTTGATTTAATGCGCTGTACACGACCATGTAGGATTCCAAGTCCATCTATTCCTGGAGATTCTTCACTTTCATCAAATAGGATCTGAAGACCAACGCAAATGCCAAGCAATGGAGTTCCATTGCTAATAGCATCTTTAAGAATAGGAATAAGTCCTGTGTTTTCTAATCGTTTCATACAGTCTCCAAAAGCACCTACTCCTGGCAGTATAATTTTCTCGGATATATATATATCATTTTTATTGTTGGTAATATGAATATCAGCCCCAAGAACACGAAAGGCTCTTTCTATACTAAATAGATTTCCTGCACCGTAATCTATAATCGCAATCATACAAGAAAACTCCCTACAAAACTCCTTTTGTCGATGGAACTGTATTTTTTATACGGTCATCTTTCTGCACTGCAATTCTCAAAGCATGACCAAGCGCTTTGAAAATACCTTCTACTCTATGATGAGAGTTTGTCCCATAAAGAATTTTTACATGAAGGGTGATTCCTGCATGAAAGGAAAATGCTCTGAGAAATTCTTCTGTTAATTCAGTATCATAAGTTCCGATCATAGGAGACATAGGATGTACTCCAGCATCATAGACAAGAAATGGTCGTCCACTAATATCAAGAGCAACTAAAATAAGTGTTTCATCCATTGGAAGATAAAAAGAACCATATCTAGAAATTCCACTTTTATCTCCAATAGCATGATGAAATGCCTGCCCCAGCGCAATGCCAATATCTTCTATAGAATGGTGTCCATCAATATTTATATCTCCTTCGCAATTCACTTCCAAATCAAAAAGTCCATGTGCTGAAAACAAGGTAAGCATATGATCAAAAAATCCAATACCTGTATTAATTGAGGATTTTCCATTGCCATCTAGATTAAATGTTAAAACAACAGATGTCTCTTTTGTTTCCCTACTGATTTCTGCATATCTTTTTTTCATATATTTCCCTCCACAAAGGATCTTATCAATCGATATACATCATCATTTTCATTTGGACATCCTATTGAAATTCGTAATTTATTTTCCAAATATGGTGTATGTTTAAAATAGCGAACGCTTACCCCATGTTCATTTAATAAATTATTTAATTCCTTTGCTTTTGAACAGTGTAATAGAAGGAAATTTGTATTAGATGGATAGACTGTAAGCATAGGCAAATTCATATATTTTTTCTGCATGCGTATACGCTCTGCACAAATCATATGAATTTGCAAGTCAAATTCATCACGCATTTGAAAAACTGTATCCGCTGCTATAATGGATAAAACATTCATATGATATGGCATATATGTCTTTGCAATCATCTGGATGACATCTTTATGTGCAAGCATATACCCAACACGACACCCTGCAAGTGCATATGCTTTTGAAAAGGTTCGTGCGACCATTATATGTGTATACTTTTCTAATAAAGGAATTGCTGATTTTCCATAGAACTCTGCATATGCTTCATCAACAAGCATGGCACATGAAATATGCTGTGCAATATATTCGATCTCTTCTATAGACAGTACTTGACCTGTTGGATTATTTGGATTACATATCACTACGAGAGATGGATTATTTTTTTCTATTTTAGAAAGAAACTCGTTAATATCTAATGTGTAATCATTGCTTAGAGGTACTATGATGGCTTCCATATCAGCAGATTTAGCATAAATATCATACATGGAAAATGATGGTGCAGGATAAATAGCTTTTCTGTTTTTATTGCCACCAAAAGCATGAAATACTTTTTCAATGATTTCACTGGAACCATTTCCTATAATGATATTATCTTTTGTGTATCCATAGGATTTTCCTATTTGTTCCCGTAACAGATCATATTCTTCATTTGGATATCGGTGAAAAGGGATACGGGATATACGCGAAATTATACGTTCTTCCACTAGAGGTGGAAGACCAACATTTGACTCATTCGCATTTAATTTTATACTCCAAAATCTTTCGACATAGTCATAAATTGGTATTTGATCCAAGCCCTTTCGATAATTTAACATTTTGATTTTCTCCTAAGACGAATTGCATTGGCATGGGCTTCTAACCCTTCTGTTTCAGCCAAACGTATAATATCATCACTGACATCTTCTAACCCATCTTTTGTATAAGATATAATACTTGTGCGTTTCATAAAGGTCTCTACATTCAAGACAGAATAGTAGCGCGCTGTTCCACCTGTTGGAAGAACATGATTTGGGCCAGCAAAATAATCCCCAAGAGGTTCTGGTGAATATGAGCCTAAGAAAATTGCTCCTGCACATTTTATTTTCGGTAGAATATGAAAAGGATCCTTTGTCAAAAGTTCGATATGTTCTGGAGCAGATATATTAGCCAAACGGATTGACTGCTCTATATTTTCCGTTACAATAATATGTCCATTGTTATCAAGAGAAGCCTGAGCAATTTCTCTACGCGGCAGTATATCTAGTTGACTTTTTATTTCAATAGAAACTTTTTCTGCCAGATGCGTATCATCTGTGAGTAATATACTGGATGATAATGGGTCATGTTCGGCCTGACTCAACATGTCAGCAGCGACATATACAGGATCAGCAGAATCGTCTGCAATAATGAGAATTTCGCTTGGACCAGCAAGCATATCAATATCTGTATGCCCATAGACTTCTTTTTTAGCAAGTGTAACAAATATATTTCCAGGACCTGTAATTTTATCCACACGTGGAATTGTTTCCGTACCATAAGCCATGGAGGAAATGGCCTGTGCACCGCCTATTTTGAATACTTTCTTGATACCAACCATACGAGCTGCAACAAGAACATAAGGGTTTATTTTTCCAGATTGTGTTGGAACAGACATAATGATCTCTTTTACACCAGCTACATTAGCAGGAATCGCATTCATTAAAACAGATGATGGATAAGACGCTGTTCCTCCCGGCACATAAATTCCTACACGAGAGAGTGGAAGGATAGCTTGCCCCAATATAGAGCCATAGGGACGATATGTTAACCAAGATTTTGGCTTTTGTTCCTCATGATAGCAATAAATATTTTCCTGCGCTCTTTTAAGAGATTCAATAACTGAGGGATCTACCATATTTTCTGCTTTTTGAAATTCGACCTCAGACACAAAAAAATTTTTATCCGTTAATTCAACGTGGTCAAAAATCTTTGTATAATAGAATAACGCCTTATTTCCATTATAACGTACATCTTGAACAATTCGATGTACCAACTCATGTGCTGAAAGATCTTCTCCAAACAATTCCAGATTCGTTTTTCGAATACTGTCACTAAGTTTGATCTCATCGAACATTTTTTTAGAGAGAAGATTTTCAACTTGACGGCTTCCAAGATCAGATACATGTGTAATTTTCATGAGATTGGCTCACTTTCAAATTATATTCTTAAGAGCATTCGTGATTGTATGAATGCGATCAAATTTGAGTTTGAAACTAACACGATTGGCGATAAACCTTGCCGATATATCCATGATCTTTACATATTCTTCAAGATCATTTTCAAATAATGTTGTTCCTGTTTCTACAATATCAACAATACTTTCTGATAACCCTACAATAGGACCTAATTCAATGGAACCATTCAGTTTAATATATTCCATTTGCATTCCCTGTAAAGAAAAAAAACTTTCTGCAACCCTTGGATATTTAGTAGCAACTCTTGTATGTGCATAATCCATCAAATGTGCACGACGCTCCGTTTTAGGAACAGCCATCATTAATCTGCATTTACCAAAGCCAAGATCTAGTAATTCGTAAACATCCTTGCAGGACTCCATGAGAACATCTTTTCCAATGATTCCTAGATCTGCAGCCCCATATTCTACATAAGTGGGAACATCAGAGGTTTTTGTAATAATAAAACGAACCATCAGTGCGTCATTTTGAATAACTAATTTTCTAGATTTCTCATTTAGCCCATCTGCAGTTATACCAATATTTCTAAATAAATCAGCAGAGATATTAAATAGCTTCCCTTTTGGCAACGCAATCGTTAAGTATTCACTGATATATTTTTTCATAGAGATCACTCCATATGTCTTTATTATATTAAAATATTAACGTAACAATGATATTATCATGTTAATAAAAATCCGTCAATCTCATAAAAAGGTTTTTTCCTTGTTTTCACGAATAACTATTCCAAGATGACCGTAGAAAATCTCTATATAAAAAGGAGTTACGGAATGTCGCTTCAAATACTATCATTTATAAATCTAAGTGATAAGCAAATAGAATTTTTACACAAAAATCGACCAGGTTGTAACATCGTATGCAGGCATCCTAGAGAAGCAATGGATTTTCTCTCTTATACTGATATATTATTAGGATATGACGCTCAAATCAATATGGATACATTGCTCTTCCAAATGCCTAAATTACAGTGGGTTCATACATACAGTGCTGGAGTAGAAAATATTCTATCCAGTGCATCATTTTCTCAGTCAAACATATTGTTAACCAATTCGCGTGGCATTCATGGAATTCCGATGGCAGAGCATATTCTTGGCACAATGCTCTTAATTAGCAGATGCCTCATCGAAGCTTGGGAAAATAAAAAATCACACCAATGGAAACGCCTGACAAACCCAGACGAACTTTATGGAAAAACAGCTACTATTATTGGGCTTGGAAGTATAGGAAGAGAAGTTGCAAAATACCTAAAAAATATAGGAATGCATGTATTAGCTGTGAAACAAAAAGAATCAATGGAACCTTTTGTCGATAAACTCTTCACAATGGAACATCTTCAAGAGTCGCTGTCTAATGCAGATTATGTTATAGTAACACTTCCACTAACCCCACAAACAAAAAATCTATTCAATCACACGACATTTGATATGATGAAAGAAACATCTTTTTTTATTAATGTTTCTCGTGGTGCGATTGTTAATGAAGATGATTTAATCAAAGCACTTAAATCGAATCGACTTCGTGGTGCGGCGTTGGATGTTTTCTCAACAGAACCTCTTCCAGAAAATTCTCCTCTTTGGGATGTATCAAATTTATTGATTACACCACATTATTCAGCAGTATCTCCTATGTACCTTGATCGCTCACTCAAAGTCTTTTGTAATAATTTGCAACTATTTCCCCAAAGTAGCGGGATGATCAATGTAGTAGATAAAATACGTGGATATTAATGTTTCTAATTAAGTGAATCAGCAACTTTTAATATCGACAACACCAGGGAATCTTCTGGTGTTATTTCTTTTTGATGTAATTCTATAATTTCTGCTTCCCTAACGGATCCAATTTTCCGTAATTTTTTAGATCCTATTTGAGGATGGTATTTATAAATATAAAGAGCCATTCCTATTTTCCCAATGAATCCTTTTTCTATATTCTTTTCTGTTAAAGAAAGAATAATATTTGGAAAAAAATGATTGCATATTACTGCAAATACTTTTCCCCATATATCTGTTGTTCCTTTAACTCTTCCAATATCATGAAGCAATGAACAACGAATAAGAAAAATATAATCATCGGAAGAATGATACTTTTTTTCTTGATATAACTTTTTTGCAGTCATTGCAACTCGAAATGAATGGAATTGATCTGCTGGATGCATTTCTTTAAAAAGAATAAATTCTGATTGATTCAAATAACATCTTACGAAAAAGATACCTTCTTGATCCAGTCGTCCGAATAAGGCACATAAAAACTGTCGAATCCTATGTATCATGTAATGTACTCGAGTGCATCATATCCATGTTTTTGCCGAAAAGCTTCTGCCTCTTCAAAGGATTGTGCTTCTAATCCAAGATCAGCAATTTTTCCGTTTTGACGCAAATTTTTAGCCATTTGAATCGCTTTCTGTACTTTCCCAGAAGTATAACTAACATATATTTTTTCCGTATGATGTAACTTTCTAATCCCTTGACGCTCAAGAGTCAAAAGAATACGCTCAATTCCTATTGCAAAACCTGTAGCGGCTCTTGGTCTACCGAAGTTCTCTAATAAATGGTCATACCTCCCTCCTCCACAAAGGGGAAATCCAAGACCGGGTGCATAACCTTCGAAAACCATTCCTGTATAATAATCAAAATCACGTATTATACTAAAGTCAAAACGAACATATTGATCAAGACAATAAGACTTTAACAGCTGATAAATTTCAGCAAGATTTTCAAGTGCTGCACGGGTTTGTTCATTTAGTGAAAATTTATATAGAGGCTGAAGAATCTCTTCAGTTCCATTCAATAATGGAAGTTCTCTGAGAATATCCTTTTCTTCGCTTGTTAGAGATAACGAATCTATAATACTATTCATAAGAACAATATCATGGCACTCTATTGCATCTTTTAATTTTTTCTGGTATTCATGTTCAATATGAAATTGAGTGAGAATTCCTGTCAAAAAATTAACTTGTCCCATGCATATTTGAAAATCTTCAATTCCACATTTTAGTATTGCCTCGATTGCTAATGCAATAATCTCAGCATCTGCCGAAGCTGAATTACTTCCCATAAGTTCTACGCCTGCTTGATGGAATTCACATTGTCTTCCCATCTGTGTTTGCTCAAAACGAAATACATTTCCAATATATGATAGCTTCAATGGAGATGTAGTGTCTTTAAAGCGGCTACTCACAAGCCGTGCAATTGGGGTAGTGAGCTCATTACGAAGCGCAAGAGTCTTATTGTTACTAAAAAACTTAAAAAGAGACAACTCATTTGATTGAATACGTGGAGCCAAGGTATCTAGATATTCTATGGTTGGTGTAACGACTTCATCATATCCCCAACTAATAAATAAATTTGATAAGATTTGCTCCACATTACGTTTTCCTATCGCCTCTATTGGAAGAAGATCTTTTGTTCCATAGGGGGTCTCCAGTGTTATTTTTTTTCTGTCCATAAATTTTTCTCCTCATCACGCTTGGATTCATTCTTCATCTTATTCAGTACCAAAGTATATCCATCTGCACCATAATTTAAGCAACGTTTTACGCGACTAATTGTTGCCGTACTTGCTCCAGTTTGAGAAACAATTTCATCATATGTATTCCCTTCATACAACATACGAGCTACATCCAAACGCTGTGCCATAGAACGTAATTCCCCAATTGTACAAATATCCTCAAAAAATTGATAGCATTCTTCTAATGTATTCAGAGAAAGTATTGCATAACATAACTGATCTGTTACATTATCTCTGATTTTTTTATTAATCATATATTATTTCCTCTCGCAGATTATTCTTTTATTTTTAGTATAGCATAGAATTAATAATCTGAAAAGTTCAAGAGCCTTCTGTTATTTAACTATTTCATATATTATTCATACAGAGAAATATAATTTAATATGATCCATAGATTTATTTAAATCCATATAATTTTGAGGAATAGATATACGTATACGCTTTAATCCTGATTCTTTATTTTCATCCATAATTGTAGAGATTTCCTGTACAGTTCCTTTGATTGATATATTGTCAATCTCATAAGTCACCAACTGCCCAAGATAGATCTTTTCGGCATTTTCTGAAGTTACTTCTGCTTCAATCCAAAGATTTTCTACTGCTTGTAGATCTACTAAAACATCTCCTGTTTCATTTGTATTTTTAGTTGTTGTATTAAGTAGGTATATTATTCCTTTTTCTGGAGCTACAATATCAATTTTCCCCGTATTTTCATGGGCTTTCTGCAATAGAGCTTCTGCGCGTTTTACCTGAAGTTCGGCATCATATAGTGATTCTGGAGGAGGACTATATGTGCTGTTTTGATGTTTAGCTTTTAGATCTGCTTGTATATTTTCATATGCTTCTACAGCTTCATTTCTTTTTATAGCACTGACGGCCCCCATTTCATAAAGAATATTCATCCTTTCCATTTTGATTCGAGCTGCATTTATAGTCTCCTGGTCATCTGACGCTTTTATTTTGTTTTGTTCTCCCATTATATAACTGGATCTTAGCTGTTCAAGATTCTGTCTGGATAAGTCAACGTTTTTCTGTAAACGTATGAGATCTTCATCTGTCAAAGTATTCGACATGCGCATTAGGATTGTTCCCCGTTCAACAAGCTCTCCTTCTTTAATAAAGATTTCCTGTACTATTCCGTGAGTCGGTGCTGTCAACTGAATATGTTCATAAACTATTTTCCCATCTGCGATAATAGATATATTTTTCTCCATTTCATATTGTATAATAAAAATGACACCAACAAAAGCAATAAAAATAACAGCTAATAAATATAGTACATATTTTTTTAGATAATTTATGATATTATCCATATATAGCACCTATATCTAAAAGTGGCTGCCATAAATGACAGCCACAAAGAATGATCTACTATATGGCAATCGCCTTACGAATATAAGAAACAGCTGATTCAAATGCTTGAGAAAGTTTTTGGGGATCCTTTCCACCAGCCTGAGCCATATCAGGACGTCCCCCGCCACCGCCACCAACAACTGTAGCAGCTTCTTTAATAATCTTTCCAGCATGTGCACCACTATTTACAGCATTCTTATCTGCTTTGACAACTAGATTTACCTTATTGTCAGAAACGCTGCCCAAAATAACAATTCCATATTCTAATTTTTCGCATACGAGATCAGCGACTTTCCGAAGCTCATCAACAGAATCAACAGATACTTTTCCAACAACAATATGGAATTTACCAATTTCTATAGATTCTGCAATAAGTTTTTGTGCTGTTTCTTGATCTTGAAGAGAAGCAAACTCACGTATCTGTTCCTGCATAGATCTTCGCTCATCAAGAATCCTATCAAGTTGAGACAACAAATCTTCTGTACGAGATGCTTTTAATTTTTTAGATAAGATCTGAAGTACAGACGATGTCTCAAATACATACGAAACAGTCGCCTTTCCAGTGATTGCTTCAATACGGCGCACACCAGAAGCTATACCAGACTCACTTATAATTTTAAATATCCCGATCTGTCCTGTGTTATTTACGTGAACTCCACCACATAATTCAATACTAAATCCTGGTATATTAACCACTCGAACAATATCGCCATATTTCTCTCCAAAAAGTGCCATGGCTCCCAGTCCTTTTGCCTGATCAATCGGCATCATAGAAATTTGGAGATCAGATGATCGTAAAATCTCATCATTGACAAGAACTTCTATATCATGCAATTGTTGTTCTGTTAATGGCTCAAAATTTGTAAAATCAAAGCGAAGCCGATCTGGTGTAACTAGGGAACCTGCCTGGCGTACATGGGAACCAACGATGTTTTGAAGTGCTGCTTGCAGAAGATGTGTTGCTGTGTGATTTCTGGCAGAAGATCGTTTGCGATCTTCATCTACAATAATTTGTACCTGATCTCCACACTGAATATGACCTTCTTCGACATAAGCAACATGGTAGATTGTTCCATCAGGCAGTTTTTTTGTATTACTAATAGATACACGCCCAAGTGCACATTGTAAGATTCCTTCATCTCCTACTTGCCCTCCACCTTCTGGGCGAAATGGAGTTTTATTTAGAATAATCCCTGCGGTTTCTCCATCATTGAGAGAATCAACCAATACACCATCATGCCAAATAGCGATAATGGATGCTTCTTTTGTATCTGCATCAAAAAGTAAAGATTTTACGTCAATCTCTGATAGATCTGGAACCTCAATACTCTGATTCTCTGTCCGCGCATTTCTTGCACGACAACGCTGTTCCTCCATCGCTTCATTGAATACATTATTATCTAGTATAAAACCGTTTTCATGCAAGATTTCTTCTGTTAGTTCCCGTGGAAATCCATATGTATCATATAACCTAAAACCAATATCCCCCGGCAAGACAGAACGGCCTTCTTTTTTAAGCTGATCGATCTCCGTATTTAGAAGATCCATTCCCTGTGCTAATGTAGAAGCAAATCGATCTTCCTCCACACGAATTACACGCTTTATATAATCTTTTTTTACAATGAGATCTTTAAAATCGGCTGCATCATTAAAAATATGAGCAACTGCGTCTACAGCTCCATCCAGAAATGGCTCCATAATACCCAGCATTCGGCCATGACGAATCGCACGCCTCAATGTACGACGAAGAACATAGCCACGCCCTTCATTAGATGGAAGAATACCATCCATAATCATAATTGAAATAGAACGAGCATGATCTGCAATCACTTTTAGTGAAATATCTTTGATTGAATCTGCTCCATATGATACTCCAGATATTTTGGAAGCATATAGGATAATTGGGTAGAGAAGATCTGTTTCAAAATTTGTTTTTTTATTCTGAACAACTGATGCAAGACGTTCTAGACCACAGCCTGTATCAATGTTTTTATGTGCAAGAAGATTGTACTCTCCTCCCTCGGTACGATCATATTGTGTAAATACAAGATTCCAAATCTCAAGGAATCGGTCACAATCACATCCTACACCACAGGTTGGTTCACCACAGCCACGCTCCTCTCCAAGATCGATATAAATTTCAGAATCTGGGCCACATGGACCAGGCCCAATTTCCCAAAAATTATCTTCCATTGGGACAATATGAGCCGCAGATAAGCCAGGTTGTTCCAGCCAAATTGCGCGTGCTTCCTCATCATCAGGATAAATAGAAACCCAAAGTTTTTCTTTTGGGAGTTCGATTACCTGAGTTAAAAATTCCCATGCCCATGGAATTGCCTCTTTCTTGAAGTAATCTCCAAAAGAGAAATTTCCGAGCATCTCAAAAAATGTTTGATGCCGTGCTGTACGTCCAACATTTTCAATATCTCCAGTACGAACACAACGTTGACAAGTTGTAATACGGCTACATGGCGGCTGCATCTTTCCTGTAAAAAAAGGCTTTAGTGGCGCCATGCCTGCGCCAATTAAAAGTAACGTAGGATCATCTTCTGGTATGAGAGAATAACTTGGTAAACGAAGATGATTTTTCTTATTTGCAAAAAACTTCAGGTATGATTCTCGTAATTCGTTTCCAGTCATGTATCTCAATGTATTAACCTCCTAAAGTTATGTCTATTGAAAGATGTTAATCATGCGTAAGTATAACATATAATTAAAGAAAATACATCACATAACATGATTTACCAATTCTTTCGCTTGATCCTCGGTCATAAGTATTTCACGAGGCTTATTTCCCTTTGTAGGTCCTCCAATAATATGCAGTTCTTCCATCATATCAATTAACCGAGCTGCTCTTGTATATCCAACACTAAATCGTCTCTGAATACTGGACGCAGATGCTTGCCCCGTAGATAAAACTAAATTAACAGCTTCTGGAAGAAGCTCATCTCTCTTTATATGTACAGCTTCTGTATCATCTTCCTCATCTTCACATATATCATTTTCTATAAAGTTCATGAGATCCTCATCTTCACGGATGTGCTGATCCTGGGCACGTATAAAATCTAGAAGGAGTTCAATTTCTTCATCACTGATAAACGCACCTTGTACACGTAATGGTTTGGAAGTACCTTGCGATAAAAAAAGCATATCACCATTTCCTAAAAGTGCTTCTGCACCACCACGATCGAGAATTGTGCGAGAATCTACAAGTGAAGGAACTGCAAAAGCAATTCTTGAAGGAAGATTTGCTTTGATGATACCGGTAATAACATCAACGGATGGTCGTTGTGTTGCAAGAATCATATGAATCCCTGCTGCACGGGCCTTTTGTAAAATTCTGCAAATAGAATCTTCTACCTCACGTGGCGCAATCATCATTAGGTCAGCCAATTCATCGATAACGATAACAATGAATGGAATTTTTTCTTCCGGATAATGGTTGTTAAAAGACTTTATATCTCGAACACCGTGATTTGCAAAAATCGTATATCGTTTCTCCATCTCTTGTACTGCCCAATTTAGTGCAGAAGCTGCTTTTTTGGGATCTGTTACAACAGGGACCATTAAATGAGGAATTCCATTATAATTAGAAAGCTCGACCATTTTAGGATCAACTAAAATAAACTTTACTTCATCGGGACAAGACTTAAATAAGATACTTGCGATTAATGTATTGATACATACTGATTTTCCAGACCCCGTTGCACCAGCCACAAGAAGATGCGGCATTTTTCCAATATCAGAAAAAATTGCCTGACCACTTATATCCACACCAAGACCAACGATTAATTTAGACGATGCTTCTTGAAAGTAAGGATTTTCTAAAACATCTCTCAGCTTCACCCCTTCTAACTTCTGATTAGGAACTTCAATTCCAATGGCAGCTTTGCCAGGGACAGGCTCAATCCTTACAGCATTCGTGGCAAGCTGAAGAGCAATATCATCCGCTAACCCTGTAATTTTATTCACTTTTACACCCGGCGCTGGCTCAATATCATAGCGTGTCACAGCAGGTCCATGACATACGTTAACGATCATTGCCTTAATATGAAAATTTTCTAATGTTTGTTGTAAAATATTTGCATTTTTTTCAATCTCCTGTTCAAGTTTTTCATCTGTTTTTTTGATATTCTTTGATAGAATATGAGTGACTTTAGGAACTTCATAGGTGTTTTTCTTCGTTGTACACTCAGGTTGTTGCTGCTGATGTTCTTCTTCAATCCTCGGCAATTGATATATACTTTCTATACATAGAGCATCTTCAGAATTACCATGTTCAAGTGTTGAAGTATGTATCGGATCGTTTTCTTTATGAATAGAACTTTCAATAGTACATTCTAAATCATTAGAAAATCGTTTATGAGATTTTTCATCTAATTCCTCTGAAAAAATTTGATCATTTTCTTGATTATATGGAGCAGAAAATCCTAGTTCCTTTATGACATCTACAGGATGTCCTTCATCCTTCGATCTCATCGAGTTTATTTTTTCATATGTCATAGAAACTACAGTACCAGCAGCATTTACACCTTTCTTTGCATGTTCTCGTGTTCTTACATAACCAGCAGCAATAGACCATGTTGTTGATAATAAAATCGATCCAACAATAATTGTTCCCAATAAAATAATTGCTCCATCTACACCAAAGAGAGTACGTAAAATGAGAAGAAATCCCCCTCCTATTATACCGCCGCCATCTATTAAGCTTTTCGGAAGAATTTCTTCATCGACAGGAATGGCGAAATGGTGCCATACTGATAAAAAGGTTATGAATAGACCGATCATTCCAAAGAATCGCTTTGTATAGAGAAGTCCACGATGATGGATTATATATTGTATACCTATCAATATAACAATCAGTATCGCAATGAGAGCTCCCCATCCAAAAAGATAATGAAATATATCAGCAAATAAGAATCCAATAAAACCAACATTCCAACCAAGTATTCCGATCCCAGCAATCATTCCAAAGGCTAAAAGACTCAACCCAATAAGTTCATATTTTCGTCCTGATCCATTTATCGTAGTTTTTTCTCCTATCATGGAAAATGCCTTTGACTTTTTTGGGCCAGAACGTTTCTTCTTCAAAGAAAATCCTCCTTAATCACATTATACCTCCATCTGAAGATGGAGGTATAATGTATTTTTCATTTACTTTATCTCTAAAATAAATACAAAATATTACGATGTTAATCGTTTTGCAACCTGATGTGCCTCATATAAAATACGTTCTTCATCCAATGTCTTGATTTCTCTGTGCTCCATCAGAATCTTGCCATCAACCATCACTGTATCGACAGATGATGACTTTGCCGAGTATGCGAGCAGTGATACAGGATTATGACATGGTGTCCATTCTGCACCAGACATGGAAAAAAGAATAATATCTGCCTTATTGCCAACTTGTAATTGTCCAACATTGCTGAGAGAAAGGGCTTTTGCGCCATATTCTGTTCCCATCTTAACTGCTGTTAAAGCAGGAATTGAAAGCGGATCCAATGTATGCACCTTATGTAAAAGTGCGGATAACTGAACTTCATCCAGCATATCTAAATTATTATTGCTAGATGCACCGTCTGTTCCTAATGCAACACAGATCCCCTCCTCTAGCAAATAAGGAACTGGCGCAACACCACTAGCCAATTTCATATTGCTTCCCGGGTTATGGACAACACGAATTTTATATTTTTTTATGATACTTATATCCTCATCGTCAAGATGGACACAGTGAGCTGCTAATGTTCCGTTTTCAAATAAACCAGTTGAAGCAACATGTGCAAATGGGCGTTTTCCATATTCTTTCAAACATGATTCGACCTCACCAATGGTCTCTGACATATGAATATGTACCTCTGCTCCAAGTATTTGTGCCTTTTCTGCAACTTTTCGCAGGTAATCAGGCGGACATGTGTACAACGCATGAGGACCAAACATAACATGGATACGATCATTAGCTGCTCCATGGAAGTTTTTATAAAGCTCTACATTTTTATCCAGCTTTTTTTCGCCATCTTGTGCAACTCCGATCAGCCCCTGCGACAACACACCACGCAGCCCGGAATCTACAACAACTTCAGCAACCTTTTCCATATCAGGACCATACATATCAGCAAACGTAGTTGTCCCACTTCGAATCATTTCAACAGCGGCAAGCATAGCCCCCCAATATATGTCATTGGAACGCATCTTTGCCTCAATCGGCCAAATCATCTGTTGCAGCCAGTCCATGAGTTTCATATCATCCGCGTAGCTTCGCAGTAAAGTCATAGAGGCATGTGTGTGTGCATTGACAAATCCTGGAATTGCAAAATGATTATTTCCATCAATGACTTTTTCTGCATGAAAAGAATCAGAAATATCTCCTATGAAAACAATTCGATCCTTAGCAACAGAAATGTTTGTTTTAGATGTTGTTCCATCTGGTAAAAGTGCAACAACATCTTTAATTAATATATTCAAATTGTTTCCCCTTATATCAACCCCAAGTATTCTTTCTGTTCTTTGCTCAAAGAATCAATAGAAATGCCAAGAGATCGGAGTTTAATATTTGCAATTTCTACATTAATCTCGTCTGGCATAAGATGCACACCATTCTTCATCTCTTTGCCATGCCGTAAAAGATGCACTGCTGAGAAAAACTGTACCCCAAAGGATAGATCCATAATTTCTGCTGGATGCCCATCGCCAGCCGCAAGGTTCACCAATCGCCCATCTGCCAATAGGTAAAGACGGCGCCCATCTGGCTGGACAAACTCTCTAATATTCTCACGTACAATCTCATTGGATACAGAACAAGCTGTAAGTTCTGGAATATTAATTTCGACATCAAAATGTCCAGAGTTTGCCATCATCGCGCCATCTTTCATGACCTCGAAATGATTTTTGCGGAGTACGTCCTTGTTGCCTGTGAGCGTTAGGAAAATATCACCAACTTTTGCTGCTTCATCCATAGGCATAACATAAAAGCCATCAAATACGGCTTCAATTGCTTTTATAGGATCTACTTCTGTAATAATAACATTAGCACCAAGACCGCGAGCACGCATTGCACCGCCTTTTCCACACCACCCATAGCCAGCAATGACAACTGTCTTTCCAGCGATAACAAGGTTCGTGGTACGCATGATTCCATCCCACGTAGATTGCCCAGTACCATAGCGATTGTCAAACAGATATTTGCAATAAGCATCATTAGCTGCAATCATAGGAAATTCAAGTTTCCCTTGTCGTTCTAGTGCATAAAGGCGGTGAACCCCTGTTGTTGTTTCCTCTGAACCTCCAATTAAGGTGGAAAGCAGTTCGCGGCGAGATGTATGGAGCATATGTACCAAATCTCCGCCATCATCAATTATAATCTCTGGTTTAATATCAAGTGCTTTGTTTAAGAAGGTATTATATTCCTCATCAGAACAACCATGCCAAGCAAATACATGAATACCTTCCTCCACTAATGCTGCCGCAACATCATCTTGTGTGGAGAGCGGATTACTTCCTGTAACAGCAACTTCCGCTCCTGCATGCTTGAAAATTGTTGCCATATATGCTGTTTTTGCTTCTAAATGCAACGTTATAACCATCCTCAAGCCAGCAAACGGTTTTGATACCGAGTATTCTTTATCTGCTGCTTCCATTACCGGCATAAAACGCTTGACCCAATCAATCTTAGCATGACCAGACGGTGCTAATTTAATATCGCGAATCATCGAATTCATTGAACATCTTCCTTTCAATTTTCAATCCCCTTACGCGCACAAACGCCTTTTGAATAATAATGCCGTATTTCTCTCATCTCTGTGATAAGATCGGCATACTCTAAGAGCCACTTTGGTGCATTGCGTCCTGTACAGACAAGCTCTGTTTCAGACGGAAGCGCTTGTAAAAATGATTCCATCTGTTTTTGTGACAATAAACCAAAGGAAAGCGCAACATTTATCTCATCCAATATAATAAGATCATACTGACCTGAAAGAGCTGTTTTGATTGCTTTTTGAAGGCCCTTGGAAAGTAAGTCTGTATAATCTTTTGGAGGATGTCCTTTGGGAAAAACAACAACACTATCCCCTAGCAACTCCTTTGAGGCTTTATCCATCATCCCTTCTTCTGCAACAAAGAAGGGTTTTCCTGTGGTTTCTAGGAAAATATTTGGTATTGATCGTAAAATATTCTGCTCACTATATGCGAGACTCTTCATAAACTGCATAAAGTAAACACTATGTCCTGCCCCTAACGAACGAATTGCTAAACCAATTGCAGCCGTCGTCTTTCCCTTCCCATTTCCTGTATAAATTTGAATCATTATGGAAGCAACACCTTATGACTCACATTAATACGTCCTTTTTCATCAATTTCGATAACTTTAACTTCTAGCGTATCGCCAACATGTACAACATCCTCTACACGTTCAACACGATTCCGAGACAGCTGGGAAATATGGCAAAGCCCCTCTTTACCAGGGAGGAGTTCTACAAAAACTCCAAACTTTAGAAAACGCGTGACGCGCCCTTTATAAATTTCACCAATCTGTATTTCACGAACAATATCTTCAATCATCTGTCGCGCACGATCCATTGCAACTGTATCTGGAGATGTGATAAAGATATTTCCATCTTCATGGATATCGATATCAACGCCTGTTTCATCAATAATCTTTCGAACCACCTTGCCACCAGTACCAATAACATCACGAATTTTTTCAACATTAATAGTGATTGTTTCAACTCTCGGTGCGTAAGGAGATAGTTCCTCTGCTGGTTTATCAATACACTCTAACATCTTATCAAGGATAAAAGCACGTCCTTTTTTTGCTTGTGCAAGTGCAGAAGAAAGAATATCGCGCGTGATACCAGCGATCTTAATATCCATCTGAATTGCTGTAATTCCCTTGGATGTTCCTGCAACCTTAAAGTCCATATCACCAAGGGCATCTTCTATTCCTTGAATATCTGTTAGAATGGAGTATTTTTCACCATCTTTTACCAAGCCCATGGCAATACCTGAAACTGGCCGCTTAATTGGAACACCAGCACACATAAGTGAGAGTGTACTGCCACAAACGCTGCCCATGGAACTAGATCCATTGGATTCAAGGACCTCAGAAACAAGACGTATCGTATAGGGAAAATCTTCGATTGAGGGAATCATCGGAAACAGAGCACGCTCAGCTAATGCACCATGCCCAATCTCCCGACGCCCGGGACTGCGCATAGGACGCGCCTCGCCCACACTATATCCAGGAAAATTATAATGGTGAAGATAGTGCTTTGTTGTCTCTGCACCAAGGCCATCAATAATTTGTTCATCACCAATAGAACCAAGTGTCGTAACAGTAAGAATTTGTGTCTGTCCACGTGTAAATAAACCAGAGCCATGTGTACGCGGCAGAATACCAACCTCACAACTAATAGGGCGTACCTCATCAAGTGCTCGTCCATCTGGTCGAATTTTTTCATGAGTAATCATGTGACGAACAATATTCTTCTCAATTTTATAAAGTGCCTGTAAGAGTTCTTTTTCTTTATCTGGATATTTACTTAAAAAATATTCAAGTGTATTGGTTTTTATATCTGAAATATCCGCATCTCTTTCAAGTTTATTTGCATTTCTAATAGCTATATTCAAGCGTTCTGCAACATAATCTCGTATTTCATCCTCCAAGCTTTCAGATGTTGAGAATATTGCAGGATTTTGTTTTTCCTTGCCACATATATTTCGGATATTTTCTTGGAACTCAACTAGGCGACGGATTTCTGCATGTCCAAATAATATGGCATCAAGAATTACATCTTCGGGAAGTTCATTTGCACCAGCTTCTACCATCATAACAGCATTATGGGATCCGGCTACAGTAAGGTTTAATTCAGAAAGAGAGCACTCCTTCTCCATAGGGTTAATAACAAATGAGCCATTGATATATCCTACACGAACCCCGGCAATGGGCTCCATGAACGGAATATCCGAAATCGTTAGTGCACATGAAGCACCAAGCATTGCAGCAATTTCAGGAGGGTTATCCCCATCAACAGAAAGTACAGTCGCAACAATCTGGACATCATTACGAAATCCATCAGGAAAAAGAGGTCGAATAGGGCGATCGATAAGGCGTGCACAGAGAACAGCCTCACTGCTTGGACGACCTTCTCTTTTGATAAACCCACCGGGGATTTTACCTGCGGCATACATTTTTTCTTCGTAATCTACGGTCAGCGGGAAAAAATCTACACCTTCCCTAGGTGCACGTGAGGCTGTTGCAGTCACTAAAACAACAGTATCACCATAACGGACTAAGACCGAACCATTTGCCTGTTTCGCCATCTTTCCTTGTTCTATGATAAGCTTTCGCCCGCCTAATTCAATTTCGAAACTCTGCATGTAGTATTATCCTCCTAGGTTGTTCTTATGACAAAAGCATTCGACAAAACCTTTTGGAATCCTTGTTCCTGTAGCAAAAAAGCGGGGCCATTCCCCCCGCTCTTTTATCTCGGTGATATAAGTATCACTTACGTAGATTGAGCTTTGTAATAATGGAACGATAACGGTCAATGTCCGTTTTATAAAGATAACTCAACAAACGGCGACGATGTCCGACCATCTTTAGAAGCCCACGACGTGAATGGTGATCTTTCTTATGTTCCTTCAAATGATCTGTCAAATATTGAATGCGAGCAGTTAAAACGGCAATCTGAACTTCTGGTGAGCCGGTATCCCCCTCGTGAACAGCATACTCTTTGATGATTTCTTGTTTTTTTTCTTGTGTCAGCATTATAATCCTCCTAATTATAAATCATCCATAAACTAAGAAAACGTCGGATTACTCGTTATCTGAGTCAAGGATCTTTGAACTTATTCATATTATCATAGAAATATTTTCTTGTAAATGTAAAAATTTCTCCAACAACTCCATAGACATCTTTTGATCATGCTTCATTTGAATAGTTAAACTGCTTATAGAAGAAAATTTTTGTTCATTTCGTATATGGATATAAAATGACACCATAATTTCTTCTCCATAAATCTCTTTGGAAAAGTTAAAAATATGAACCTCTAATCGACGCTCCGTTCCTTTAAATGTCGGATTATTTCCAATATTAGCAACTCCTTTATAAAGCTGGCGCTGATATACAACAGTTACTGCGTAAACACCATTAGGAAGAAGATTCCACATATGAGGAAGAGAAATGTTGGCTGTAGGAAATCCAAGTTGTCGTCCCCTTGCTTCTCCATGAACCACACGACCTAAGATGCTAAATGGGTATCCAAGGAATTCGTTTGCTTGAGTAATATTTCCATTTTGAAGTAACTTTCGAATTCGTGTACTACTGACTATCATTTCATCACACATAACAGGAGAACATACAATCATGCGAAATCCATATATTGTTGATTTTTCATACAATAGAGATATCGCCCCTTTTCCTCTTCTCCCAAATGTATAATTTTCACCTACCACAATATATTTGGGAGAAAAGTACATGTGTAACAAATCAATAAAATCATTTGCGCTTATATCAGCGAAATCTTCAGTAAATGGAATTTCTACCAAAATATCAACACCAAGATTGGTTAAAATACGTTGACGAAGTATACTATCTCCCAATCGCTGCAGTATTTTTTGTGGATTAATGACAGAGCGTGGGTGATTGAGAAAGGAAAATACAATGGATACTCCCTTAATTTCACGTGCTTTATGAACTGTCTCATAAATAATCTTTTGATGTCCAATATGAAGACCATCAAACATACCGAGGGCTATAACTGTGTTTTGATAGTGTGCACGAAAATCAATAAGTTTATTATATTTTTCCATATCAGATCAGGAACGTTCCTCTCACCTAAGCGTATGATTCTAAGGTTCACCTATGATTCGAAGTTCTGGAATAAGTTCTACACCATGTTTTTCATACACAAACTTCTGTATTGATGTGATAAGCTGTTGTACATCATATGCTGTAGCTCCTCCAATATTAATAATAAATCCAGCATGTTTTTGCGAAACTTGTGCGCCTCCAATCGTAAGCCCCTTCAAGCCTGTCTGATCGATCAATGTACCAGCAAAATATCCGGTAGGGCGCTTAAATGTGCTTCCAGCACTTGGAAACTCTAATGGCTGCTTGTTTTTTCGCTTATCCATTAAATCATTTACTGTTTTACTAATATCATCTGTATTTCCTTCCTGCAAAAGAAGACGTATTTCGCAAATAGCTTCCTCTTGTTTGTGGAATATACTGTGCCGGTACTCGAATTCCAATTCATCAATGGTATAGGAATGTATTTCTCCTGTCGCAGAAACGGTTTTAACTTCTGTCACAATGGATTTCATTTCGTTATCGTAAGCTCCAGCATTCATGAAAACGGCTCCACCAATGCTTCCAGGAATACCACAAGCAAACTCAATTCCAGACAGGCCATTTTGCTGTGCAAAAAAGGATACATCTTTTAGCAAGGCACCAGCACCGATAATGAGTTCCATGCCTTCACGCCGTATATTCGACATTGCAGAACTGAATCTGATAACAAGACCGCGAATACCTCCATCTTGAACCAGTATATTTGATCCATTTCCAAGTAAAGTAATAGGTTGTTCATATGCCGCTGCTATTTGTATAATATGCTGTACTTCTTCTATATTTTTTGGATAAAACAATAAATCTGCAGGCCCGCCAATACAAAACGTTGTATGAAGTCGCATAGGAGCATCTATAAAAATCCGGGAGGAATCAAACTTATCTCGACAAATACCAATAAATGTTGTTTTCACTTTATTCTATTCTCCCATAACTTACACGAAAAATTATATTTCTACAAAGCCAGGCTTGAAAATTCTTGTTGACGAAGAGCCTCATATGTAACAATAGAAACGGCATTCGATAAATTTAATGAACGAGCTCCTATATGCATTGGTATACGGAAGGTTTGTGTTTTATTAGATCTTAATAAATGTTCTGGCAATCCAGAGCTCTCTTTTCCAAAAACTAAAAAATCATTCTCTCGATACCTAATATTAGTATATAAATTGGTAGCCTTCGTAGAAAAAAAATAAAAACTATGATTTGGATATAGGCTCTGTATACTGTAAAAATCGTCGTAATAATGTATATTGACAAGATGCCAATAATCTAAACCAGCACGTTTGAGATATTTATCATCGGTAGAGAATCCAAGTGGTTTTATAAGATCTAGTGCAACTCCCGTGCATGCACATAACCGAGCTATATTTCCTGTGTTTCCAGGGATTTCTGGCTCAACTAATACAATGTGCATGAATATCTAACCTTCCATTTTCTTTACATTTACCCAATAACATTATAACGAATTACTGAAGTAAAAACAACAAAAAAGAGATAAGGCTCTATTTATAGTATAGAGAATATCTAAATTTGTTTCTACAAACTGTAAATTATGTTATACTTTTTGTAAACATCAATAGGAGGAAGTAAATTTGCGTATTGTTGTTGCAGGTGCAGGAAGGCTAGGATATAGTATTGCCGCGCTGCTCTCAGAGGAGAATATGGACGTCGTTGTGGTGGACGGCGAGGAGAGTCAGCTTGAGGCGGCAAAGTCAACCCTCGATGTGCTCACAATTGCAGCGAATATTGCAAGCCCACTCACAATGAATGATCCAGACATCAATGGGGCTGACATTCTTATCGCTGTGACAGAGAGTGACGCAGTAAACATGGTTGCTTGTATTCTTGCAAAAAAACACGGCATTTCACATACGATTGCACGTATCCGCGATATGGGGTTTAATATAGAAGCGAGCAAATACCTCAAAGAAAACTTTGATATTGATCTTGTGCTCAACCCAGAATTTATCACGGCAAATGAAATCAACCGCATCCTGATGACGCCTGCTGCACTCAATGTGGAGGATTTTGCACAGGGAAAAGTTCGTCTCTTTGAAACGCGGATCCGTCGAAAATCAGTGATCGCACGTACGCCACTCAAGCATCTAAAGCTGCCACATGGTGTGCTTGCAGGTCTTATATTTCGGGATCATCGAATGATCATCCCACATGGCGATGATGTGTTCCTCCCTGGTGATAATGCCTACTTTATCGGCCTTCCTGACATGATTGATGAGTTTAGCCAGAGCCTCATTCAAAGTAATACTCATAAGCTAACACGCGCAGCCATCATTGGCGCGGGGCGCACAGGACGTACACTCGCTCTCATGCTTGAGCGACAAGGCGTCCAGGTAAAGGTTATTGACCGAAACCGAGAACGCTGTGAACTGCTTGCAGAAAAACTAACAGCAGGATTATCGATCTGTGGCGATGGAACAGATATAGACTTATTGGCAGAGGAAGGGATTGCAGAAGCAGATGTCATTATCTGCCTGACAGAAGATGATAAGCTGAATCTAATGCTCGCTTTACTTGCTCGCCATCTCTCGAATAATAAGATCAAAACAGTCGTCCGCGTAGATCGCAACGAATATATTGACCTCATGGAGAAGGTCGGTGTCAATATTGCACTATCAGCACGTCTGCTTTCTGCAAGTGAAGTACTTACATATGCACGTGGAGGCGATGTAACGCGAGTCACACTCCTAGAAGGGGCACGTGCAGAGGCCCTTGAAGTGATTGTACGCCCCGATGCGCCAATCACGGGCAAAAAACTGATGGATGCCAATCTTCCGCGGGAATGTCTTGTTTGTGCCTATGTGCGAGATGAAAAGGCTGCAATCCCGAATGGAATGACAGAGCTATTACCTGGAGATCGGGTGATCCTCTTTGTACTAAAAAGTTTTGCTCAAAAGGTACTTACCTATTTTGGAGATGACTGATGCACTTTGATCTATTCTGGGTGCTTATGGGACGCACAACATACATGTTTGCTCCACTATATCTGATTCCGTTTGCCTATGGACTTATTTCTGGAGATCCCACAGCTGGTTCTTTTCTCGCACTCGGCATACTGACTGCAGTTCTCGGCATGGTATTTGGCAATATGGGACGCAGCCATATGCGCCAGCTCTCTATACAGGAAGGCATGCTTTTTATTGTGGGAGTATGGTTTCTAGTTGCCCTGCTTGGCATGTTTCCCTTCCATCTTGCTGGACTTCACATCTCCCCTGTTGATACATTTTTTGAGTGTATCTCTGCACTTACAACAACAGGGATTACCACTCTTGGGACATCATTACCACCGATCCTTCTCCTATGGCGCGCACTTATGAGCTGGTTTGGCGGTCTAATTTTCATCGTCATTCTTGTAACTGTGCTTCCTGTTGTTAGCGGTTGCTTTGGTCTTGATTTCACTCTGCGGCAAGATCGTCTGTTCAGCCCCCTGTGGAACCGTATGACCCGCCCTATGCGTGAGATGACATTTCTTTACATTGTTTTGACACTTATGGCAACAATTATCTATCTCATAGCCGGTGATGCAATATTCCCTGCGATTATTCTCGCACTCTTTACAATATCTTCGGGTGCAGGTCCTATGATGAATGAACTGCCGATGATTCCACAATTGATGTTTGGCAGTGGTTTTGTCGCTCTGCTCTCAGCGCTTCCGTTGCTAACACTTTGGCAGACGTTGCGCCGGCGCACTGAAACACAGATCACAGAACACATAGAGCTGCGTGCATTTTTCACACTCTTTTTGTTTACAGGAACATTACTTGCCATTCCCCCAATATTATCTGGAACTCTGCCATTTTCAGAAGCACTCGGACAAGGTTATTTCTATGCAATCTCTTTTCTCTCCACCAATGGTCTAATGCTAGAATCGGATATGGTGTTTCACCCATCTTCTTACTTACTCCTTATTCTGCTCGCTGTGGTTGGCGGATGTATGGGAGCAGCGGCTGGAGGATTTCGGCTCTCACGTGTTCTGATTTTAGTTTCCCTCTCTTGGACAGAGATGTTGCATACGTTGCATCCACATATGGTATTCTCTGTACGGCAGGGAGGCAGGATTGTTCCATTGCATTCTGCAGGACGTGTCCTTGTGCTTGCATTTTTCTTTGCGGCAGTTTTTATAATCAGTAGCCTGCTCATCTCATTGGCAGGGCTTTCTCCCATCGAAACCATCACGTTGACAATTGCCTGTCTTACAACAACAGGTGGCATTGCATCACTGGAATCATTAAACTCTCTTATAGATCTGCCTGCATGGACTAAAATTATCTGTACCTTATTGATGATCCTGGGACGTATAGAGATCTTTGCATTCTTCCTATTGGTGGAGTCCCTTATCGAAAAATCAGGACATAAATGGTAAGTAATTATGAATATCTATACTGTCAACTATATGCTCTCACGCCTCTCCTTTGCAATGGCTGCTTCGCTCTGCATTCCACTCATCCTAGCGATTCTAGGAAACGACCAAGGCCGCCAGGCGTTTATTTTATCCATATTCGTCAGTGTTTTTTTCGGAGCAGTCTTTCGTCGCTATTCCCATCCAACAGAGGAACTAACCGCACGCGAGGGTATTGCTATCACCGCATTTGGTTGGATCACAGGAACATTTCTTGGTATGCTCCCATATCTATTAGGTGGATACCTTGGATTTCTCGATGCGTTCTTCGAGAGTATTTCTGGATTTACTGGAACTGGTGCTACCGTTTTTTCCTCGCTAAGCATTCTCCCTTATAGCATTCTCTTTTGGAGAATGATGACCGCATGGATTGGCGGCCTAGGTATCATCGTCATCTTCATCGCGCTTCTCCCACAGTCGGGTGCCAGCACAATCTATATGTATAATGCCGAAGGGATAGGGCCGACAATGGATCGTGTCATGCCACGTTTGCGTAATATGACGATGGCACTTTTCCAGATCTATTTGGTATTCACCATAGTCACAACCGGCGTCTACACACTCTGCGGCATGGACTTCAGCATTGCTGTTGCACACGCTATGTCGACGATTGGAACCTGTGGCTTCTCAACATATGATGATAGCATAATGCATTTCCATAATGTCCAATGTGAACTGTGGACAGCGCTATTTATGTTCCTCGCTGGTGGTAGCTTTTCGCTTTATTACCGTATTTGGTTGAAAGGCCCATCTGTCATTCTACACAACACAGAGTTTCGTGTTTACTTTGTTATTATATTTACATCGATACTCCTTATCACATTAAATCTCATTGTCGAAATGAATATAGATGTTCTTACAGCACTACGTATAGCCGTATTTCAAACAACATCCCTCTCAACAACAGGGTTTGTATCAACAGATTTTGAAACATGGCCGACATTCTCTAAGCTTTTGCTCCTGCTGCTCATGGTAATTGGCGGATGTGCAGGATCAACAGCAAGTGGAATTAAAGTAGCACGCCTCATCCTCCTCATACGAAATGCACATGCCATTGTCATTCAGAAGCTAAACCCAAATCGTGTCATCGACATCTCACTTGGCGGGGCACACATCGACAATGCTGCATTGATGCGTGTGGGGACGTTCTTTTTTCTCTATCTCGCCATTATCTTCGTAACAGCATTTTTGCTCACATTAGACGGATTACTACCATTTGATTCTATCGCTGTGGCTGTCACGACACTTGGGAATATTGGTCCCGCCTTTGGACTCATAAGTGCTACATCCACTTATGCACCACTCTCCGATTTTGTAAAATCTGTACTCTGTCTAACCATGCTGCTTGGACGTCTTGAAATTTTCACACTGCTTATTCTCGTACGCCCATCATTTTGGCGTAAAACGAAACGGTGGTAAAATGAACATAATGTATGGACGAATACATTTTCTTTACATATCATGTTATATTTATACTATTTTTTGCGGCGCAATTTTTCAAGCTGTGCTATTGTATCACCATCTAGTCGATCATACACCTCTATGCGCCCAAGTGGTTGTGTATGTGCATTGATGTATTCTGTATTCATAAGCTTTTTTGCCTTTTCGATAGAGCGATGGAGCTCCATGGATGGAATACGATAGGCACCTACTCCAAGGATAACACTCTGCTCTGCACCATCAGATGTGACAACATGAACTTCACGGCCATCACGTACTGCCGCATAGGCGAGCCGTTCGATGCAGCTGTCCGCTGTTTCACCTGCCCCCGTGTAGATCACTTTCATTTTTTCAGCGATGCTCAACTCGTGTTCTTCATCTTCTGTAAAAAATGCATCAAACACAACCGTCATCTCATAGTTTTCGAATGCGCTATACTCTGTGAGGATATGCAAAAGAACATCACGTGCCTCGTCAAGATTGGCACGTAGACGGATAAGTTCCGGCCATGCATTTATGACATTATAGCCGTCGACAAGATAATATTCCATACCTTTATACCTAGCCATACGGAACCGCAGCTTTCGCCACACGCTGGCGCATTGCCTCATACATGAGAATCCCCCCTGCAACTGAAGCATTGAGTGAGTTGATTTTACCACGCATTGGTAAGCGTACAGTAAAGTCACAAAGCGTTTGTGTAAGACGGCTCATGCCGTGCCCTTCACTACCGATAACAAGAACGAGCGGCCCTGTGAGGTCTGCTCTATCATAGGTATCTGTACCTGCCATATCCGCGCCCGCAATCCAAAAACCACTTTCCTTGAGTGCGCGTACCGTCTGTGCAATATTTCCGATACGCGCAACGGGAACATATTCAAGTGCACCTGCTGAGACACGTGCCACAGTCTCTGTCAGTGGTACACTGTGACGGCGAGGAAGAAGGATACCATGTACCCCTGCCGCATCTGCTGTACGCAGGAGTGCACCAAGATTATGCGGATCCTCGATTCCATCAAGCAGGAGCAGTAGAGGATCCTCCTTACGTGCTCGTGCAGAGGCAATAATCTCCTCTACTGGAACATAGGCGACGGGAGCAGCATAGGCAAGCATCCCACCATGTCGAAGGCCTTGCGCTATTGCATTGAGTTTCATACGGGAGACAATATCCACCACTATACTATGTTCACGTGCAAGATCATATAGGCCCCGTACACTATTACCACGCATACCTTCAGCGAGAAGAATCCGATTGATGCTGCGCCCTGCTTTGACGGCTTCCTCAATCGCATGCCGCCCGACAAGAATCCCCGAAACATGATCTCCCCTCCGCTGTTCCGTATGATGATCTGGCGCTTTCATACTGCACTCCTCTCATTATATCTAGGTTTTCAGTACACTGCGTATCTCTATCACTTACGAGTGATATATTTTGCTAACCATGGTTCTTCAGCAATCAAAAGCTCACGCATTTTCATCATCATCGCTTGGATTTCCCATTGTGCGCCCGGTGTTGTGACACGTTTTTCATAGACATCCATAAAGGAACGCAGATTAAGTGTTGTAACAAAATTCGTGCATGCTCCTCCTGGGAGGACAAAACGTGCATCTTGTTTCACAATACCCATCTTGAGGAGGTCATCGTATGATTTCTGAATTTCCTGCATGCAATGCATATAACGTTCATATGCACATTGTTTTTCTAAAATACTCTGTGGAACAACATGACCAAAGATTCCGTTTAGCTGTTTAGATGACTGCTCAGAAACATAACGCTGACTTTGCACACTGAGTGACACACCAATCCGATGGCGACTGTACTGTGCGAGCAATGTACGCGATACATCCTTAACGGCAAATGTCATAGAACAGTGTTCCACAACAGAGAGGTGCTTGCTCGTCATGATGTGATCTATAAGACGCAGCATCTCCTCATCCGATTTTTCCTGTTCTATGAGATCTATGGGGGAATCTGAACTGTAGCAGGTGCGTGCTGCTGTCCAGCAGGTCTTAAGATAATTGGGCGTTTTTGCAATTAGTTTTATTTCCATCTTCGTTCTTCCTTATATTGTTCATCATCTCTTTAGCGATGACTTGAAAGGCTGCTTCTGCAATCTCTTCGAGACGTGCCTGTTTACCACGAATATAAAGATTTCCGAGCAGTGCTTCAAATCCTGTGCTCGTATGGTATTCTGCCACTGTAGCACTACGGGGCGCATGGCTCTTCGTATTGCGTGCACGACGATAGATCATTCTCTCATCGTCTGTTAGTATTTCCTCTATGCCATGATAGGCACGTGCCTGCCAAACTGCAGAAACAATCTGCGCACTAAATGCGTGAAGAGCTTGTACTTTCGTCTGTTCATAGGAGAGCAGGCGCATACGTACATAAAGATGGAAATATGCATCGCCCACATAGGCAAGAACGAGTGAGTGAATTTCACGTGCATCCACGTGTTCGTAACGCGCTAGAATATTGCCCGCATCATCTGGCAGGAACATCATATGCACAAGCTGTTGAAATCGCTCAAATTTCATGCTGTGTTTTACGTCCTTTTCCAACGTACACCATTCGGTGTATCCTCAAGTGCAATGCCATTTTCCTTCAACCCATCACGTATTCTATCTGCCAGTAACCAATCTTTTCGCTCCCTAGCATCCTGCCGAATCTCGATGATGAGTTTCATCAGCTCTGCAGCGAGTCCATCATCTGCCACGGGTTCCTCGTACTCGAATATACCAATAATACTCGCCATTGTTTGATAAGCATCCAAAGCACGCGCAAAATTCTTTGCATCAAATGCTGTGCCACGCTCTACTTCTTGATAATAGCGGTTGATCTCCTTTGAAAGCCCAAACATCTGACTAAGTGCAAGCGCTGTGTTAAAATCGTCGTCCATAGCGGCATCGAAATCATGCAGGAACAGTTCTGCTTGCTGTGCAAGCTCTAACGCTGTATCAGCATGCTCATCACGAGTTATAAGTTCCATGGCGATATTCTTTGTATTACGCAGACGATCGAGTGCTGTTTGCGCCTCTCGAAGCCGCTCATCACTAAAATCAAGAGGACTGCGGTAATGGGTCTGAAGAATAAAGAAGCGAATCACCTCACCAGAAAATTCCTTGAGAATATCTTTGACCATGAAGAAATTATTCATAGACTTTGACATTTTCTCATTATCAACAGTAATAAATCCGTTGTGCAACCAATAACGTGCAAATTTATCATCACCGTCAATACAAGGCTCTGCTTGTGCGATCTCGTTCTCATGGTGTGGGAAAATCAGATCATTACCACCTCCATGAAAATCAAATGCTTCACCGAGATACTTTACAGACATTGCAGAGCATTCAATATGCCAGCCCGGACGCCCTTGTCCCCATGGACTGCCCCATGATGGTTCACCAGGCTTTGCTGCCTTCCACAGCGCAAAATCCATTGGATGGCGCTTTGTCTCATTAATCTCGATACGTGCACCTGCTTCCATATCATCAAGGCGCCTTCCACTGAGGCATCCATAGCGTTCAAACGCCTCTACACTATAGTAGACATCCCCTGCTGCAGTCACATAGGCATAGCCCCGATCTATCAGTACAGTAATCATGCGGATGATGTCCTCCATGGTCTCAGAAACGCGCGGGAACACATCGGCATGCCGCACACCTAGTGCATCCATTGCCTTGAAATATGCTGTTATGTACCGGTCAGAAATCTCCTTCCATGTCACTCCTTCACGATTTGCTGCATTGATAATTTTATCATCTACATCTGTGAAATTCTGAACATAGTGTACGCGATACCCTTTACGCACAAGATACCGACGGATAACATCCCATGTGACGAATGGGCGTGCATTTCCAATATGAGGATCATTATACGGCGTCACCCCACAACAGTAAATACTAACCTCCCCTGCACGAAGCGGATGGAACTCCTCTTTTCTGCGTGTCATAGTATTGTAAACAGTAAGCATCATATCTCCCCTTTTATAATCTGCTCTCGAGCATATTCAGCCGTGCCTTTAGCTGTTCAATCTCTTGTCGTAGCTGCTCGATCATATCTGCCTCTGGGTCAGGAAGCATATCATGGTCGAGGTCTACATCCAGATCACTCGCTAATTCATCCATACTCTCATTACAATCGAAGGAAAGTCCACGTGCCTCCATCAGTTCGGATTCTGTTCGGACACGCTGTCCTTTCATAACAACAATACGCCCAGGAATCCCTACTACTGTTGCATGAGCAGGGACAGGTTTTAAGACAACAGATCCTGCACCAATCTTTGCATGGTCGCCTACTGTAAATGATCCGAGTACCTTTGCCCCCGAAGCAACAACGACATTGTTCCCAAGCGTTGGATGGCGCTTCCCCTTTTCTTTTCCCGTTCCACCAAGCGTCACACCCTGATAGAGTGTAACATTACGCCCAATCTCTGCTGTCTCACCGATAACGATCCCCGTTCCATGATCGATAAAGAGCCCATCTCCGATGGTAGCACCCGGGTGAATCTCAATACCAGTCAGCCAACGTGCAAAATTTGAGATCAACCGCGGAATGAGAACCCATCCTCGCAGATAGAGAGTATGTGCAATACGATGCAGCCAAATAGCATGTAATCCTGCATAACATAATACAACTTCAATAATGTTCTTGGCTGCTGGATCACGCTCAAAGACAACGCGAATATCTCGCTTAATCCTTGCGAACATACAGATCTCTCTTTCCATCCGATACGATTGACAAAACAAATGCGCCCGTATCTCTTAAGAGACATCAGAGCGCAGATCGCCATTGATTTCTTTCTCATTCTACCAAAAAAATACCCGCTTGACAAATATTTATCAGCGGGTATTTCATTATTACTTGTATACAGAGTTGATTATCCAAGTCGAACCGTATAGATTTTTCCACTGTAATTATTCTCTAAAAGGCTTTCCTCAGATGCAACAGTATACTCTATTGTATTATGTGATTTTTTACGAATATAGACCCCTACTTGATCATCATCACTCACATCATCATCATCGATAATGCACCGTATCATACGAACTTCAGCAGACCGCATATGCCCTTGCTGAGCACGCGGCTCTTGTGTGTAATAAAGTTCAAATTCATCTTCATCTGCATAGGTAAAGTATGTCCATTCGCCATAGTCTATACTCGTTCCAATATCAACCTTAAAGTACCCACGTTCATTTAAGCTGCCAAGGAAGTATGGAAACAGAAGTTCATCTCTTGCATCCACATTTTTGTTGATAATCTTGACATCTTTCCCTCCCCTGCGGCAACGCAAAAGACCAAATGCCACACCGGTTTTCCCGGTACGGAGTCTGTCAAAATCAGTCAAGAAAGGTTTCCCCTTTGTCTTTTTTTCTGCATCTTCCATCCCAAGAGGAAGATAAAGTTTGAAAGACATATCCTTACGGGATGCCAACACCTGCATCTTTTTACCTGCGTCAGACTCGTTATCTTTCCTTAGCGCTGCCTCCTGCGTAGATACGGCCTTCACGGCAGGAGCGTGATGAGGTATGCGTGATGGAGTACTGCCTCCCATCTGCCGTGCGATATACTCATCAAAAAGTTTCTTTACTACAGGTGCTTTACAGGAGTTGCCCGCAAGAAATATATGTACTTGTTTTACCTCACGGCGCTTAAAGGCTGTTGCCATCGCTTGGAAGAAATTTTCTACACCACGGCGGACGCGCTCCTCTAGTTTCCGCTCTAACTTGCGTATGTTAATATGAAGATGGACCTCCGCACGATTCCCAGCCCGTCCTGTTTTTTCTGAAGAAAAGAGCGTTAATGTTGTGTCAAAAGCCTCCCCTGCCGCAAACTCCTCATAGCCTGCACCACGTTCCCAGAAAGGACGCAGGCGCTCTGCTAGAATTTTATTGTTCAAATGCGATGCTGCATCACGTGTTTCGCGCACCAACGCCTCTGCGCCTGCAAACGTCTCACTTTCTGGCGGAAGAGCAAATGTAATTTTATGTTGGCGCATCTCTGCAAGGTTATCCTTAAATACCTCATAAGCGAGCAACTCAAGAATATTCTCGCCACCAAGGTACATGTCACTCCCAAAACCAAATTGCTCAATCACAAATTTTCTGCGTCGATTCTCTGGTACATACTCTACGCCGAAATCAAAATCTGTCGTTCCACCACCAAAATCAAAGACACCATAGGCAACTTCTTCCCCTACATCCTTCGGTTCTAACCCATATGCTTCAAGAGCACTGATTGCATAGGCCGCCGGTTCATTTGCACCATCATATACACGGAAGCGGCGCATCATCTCAGGATCCTCAAGCAGGGCTTTGGGCAGTGTTTTTTTAATGCCACGCTCAAAACTCATACGGATATGCTCACGCACACCTTTTTCGTATCCAACAGGAAAGGATAAAATATAGTCAAGATAAATGCTTCGATGCATATTGTTGATATACAACCCAAGATAATACGCGTAGATCTCAATGGGGTCAAACCCCCCCTCATCGATCGGTAAGGTTTCTGCGTATGGTTTAACCTCTTGAATATACCCATGTCTATCTTTTAGAATCGGAGAATTTGCTGCATCACGTGTCCAACGCTTTAACTCACTGAACACGGAGTAGTAAACTGCAATCCCTTCTGTAGACTGTCGCTCAAAAATAGCTTCTGCAGCCTGATGTGATGCTGTTACCTGCGACCATTCCGTATAGGGACGCCCATTCCGTGCACGATATTGTTGTTTGAACTTTTCAATATCTATCAGCTCTATTGCAGTTGGATTTTCATAGTCCTGCACAGTTGGCTCATTATCATAGTCGCCCTTCCCAATGCGCAAAAGACGTGCCTCGCGGTCACGGCAGACAACAACCGTGCTCCGCGTGCCAAAGTCGATGGCACAGGTTCCGTTCATAATGACATCTAACTGTGGCGGACGAGCCACGAGAAAATCCGTTGGTGGCAAACGCAGACATACGCTGTCTTCACGGCCCTCTTCTGTCAATTCTTCATAAAGATCCCAATGCCCAAGACTCATATCCGTCAGAAGACGTTCTGCATATGGCTGAATATTGGCTCGCTTATGATCACAAAATAAAAGTTCTTTTTTGAATGGTTCAATGGAAAAATCGAGCGCTACGGATCCCGTATTGATGGACATCTCGATGATGCTCTGTATATCAAACGTAAAACCGAAAATTGTTTCTTTGAAACGTCCTGCTACTACATCTTCGGCAAATCGCTCATGGTCAAAAACGATTTGCTCATCTTCAATATGAATATAGTTTCTAATTTTCGGATATTCGGCCACAAGACGGCGCAAACGTTCCTCTTGCTCATGAGATACATCTTCTGAGTAAAACTCATCTGAAAGCCACTTTAGAAAGCTCTGGGCATCGTTTTCTGCCTTATCAAGAGAAAACGTGTATTTCTTATTGATAATTGAGGTCGTCTCATCTTTAAGTGCTGCAATATCACGACCAAGCTGCTCACCAAAACGGAGCGAGCTATCGTAGAAAAACTGGCGAAAGACATCTTTTTTTAAGTACAATGTTCGCATAAGCACGGGCCGCATGATTACTGCCTGCTCATCTTTCTTTGCCATTCATTCATCTCCTAACGAAAAGATATAATTATTTAATAACATATTCTTCACATTCATTCAAAACCCTTTTTTAGACTAGAAAATGGATAATATACTTTGGCTTTTTTAAGGTATAATTCCCCCTTTATTTACCTACATAATACTAAAGAGATTTTTCTGACATAAATCAGAATATATGTTATAATCTTCTGTGTGTATACAATATCTTTGGAAGGATTGTAATGGAATCACTGGCAATTCTTCGAGTGTTTTTGCCTACTAAATGATTTCATAACGAAAGGATTTACTATGGCTGTTCATGTCATCAATGAAGCCAGGCGTTGCCTGCAATGTAAAAAGCCGTTATGCCGCATCAAAGGATGTCCAGTACAGACCAATGTTCCAGAAATGGTACGTTTATTTCTTGATGGAAAAATTAACGAGGCAGGTGCAATGCTCTACGACAATAACCCCATGAGTGTCTTTTGCTCACTTGTCTGTGACCATGATGCGCAGTGTGAAGGGAACTGTATTCAAGGACGGCGTGGTGCTCCAATCCAAATTTCAAGTATTGAGCACTATATTTCAGATACCTATCTTGATAAGCTTGTTCTTTCACGCAAATCCTACAACGGGCACAATGTTGCTGTAATTGGTGCCGGTCCTGCTGGTATCGTCGTGGGCGTAAAACTCGCACAAGAAGGATATGGCATTACAATCTTTGAGAGAATGCAGAAAATCGGTGGTATGCTCCGCTATGGAATTCCTGATTTTCGCCTCCCTCCATCGACCATTGATCGTTACGAAGAAAAACTTCATATGCTTGGCATCCATATCCGTCCCAACACAACCATCGGTGGTGCACTGAGCGTTGATGATCTTTTCCGCGACGGTTATGAAGCAATTTTTATGGGAACAGGTGCATGGCGTGCAAAAACGCTTGGCATCCACGGTGAAACCTTGGGGAACTGTCACTATGCTGTAGATTACCTCAAAAATCCAGATGTCTACCACCTTGGAGATCGTGTAGCGATCATTGGATCTGGGAATTCTGCAATGGATGCCGCACGTACTGCGGTCCGTAAGGGCAGCCGCTATGTTACAATTTATGCGCGGCGCAATGGCATTTCAGCAAGTGAACGGGAACTTGAGTACGCGCTTGCAGATGGATGCGAGATCCAATATGCCAAAGGGATCCATTCTCTCACACCAGAAGGTCCAATGATGTATGATCGCGTTTTTGATGAGGAGCAAAATCTTATCAGCGAAGGGGAGCCATACCTCATTCCTGCCGACAGTATTGTCATTGCCGCAAGTCAAGCAGCAAAAGACAAGATTGTTCGTACAACAACCGGAATAACACTTAATGAAAAAGGACTTGTCAAAGTTGATGAAAACGGTATGACAGAGCGTGAAGGTGTATTCTCTGGCGGTGATGTCGTTCTTGGTCCATGGAACGTAGTGCAGGTTGTAAAAGATGCAAAACATGTTGCGGACGCAATGATTGCATATCTAAAAAAACGCAATGAACAAAATCTCTCCTAAATAAAAGAAACGCAAAAATACATATTGTGTCTCTCCATCAAGAATAATAATTTTCTGTAATAAACAGGCTTCCATATAGAAGGGGACGAGTACATGAAGCTGACACCGAACAAAGAAGAATTTATCAAGCAAGCTCGTAAGGCAAATCTCGTCACGATTTCTACTGAACTTACGATGGATCTTGATACACCTGTATCGATCTATTATAAACTTGTCGGCGAAAAAAAAGGCTACATCATGGAGTCTGTCGATACCACACAGCAACAATTTGGACGTTATTCCTTCATTGGAGGAAATCCTTTCATTCGCATACAGATTTTTGCAAACCAAATGCTCATCAATGAAAATGGGTTAATGAAAAGCATCATAGGTCCTCCGCACGATACAATGAAGGCATATGCTGCACGATTCACTCCAGTATACACATCTAAAGACCGTCTGCCACTTGTTGGCGGAGGTCTGGCAGGATACTTTTGCTATGAAAGTGCTGCTACTTTTGATCGCGTACGTGGTGTAAAGACTGATTCTGAACAACTCCTTGGGCAGTTTATGATGTGCCGTTTTCTGGTCGTCTATGATGCTTTGCAAAATAGCGCACAGCTACATTATCTTGCGGACATAAAAGATGGTGAGGATCTCAATGAACTCTATGATATGATTGTAAGACGACTGGATGACGTGCGTAAGCGTCTTTCTTCCCCCTTCACTCCGCCTGTCGCACCACCGTCAAAACGTATAACACCCATTAACTTTATGACCAGCTATGAAAGTGCACCCAAGAGTTTTCTAGATGCTGTTAGAATGGCAAAGGAACACATACTTGCAGGAGATATTTTCCAAGTTGTTCCCTCCTTTCAGTTCCGTGAGAGAATTACTCGTCCTGCCTTTCTGTTTTATCGTCGTCTGCGTCAAGTCAATCCATCTCCTTATATGTTCTACTACAATTTTGGTGCGGTAAAGCTCGTTGGAGCATCACCCGAAATGCTCGTCAAAGTTTCTGGTAATAAAGTATACACCTACCCCATTGCTGGTACACGTAAACGTGGAAAAACAGAAGAGGAAGATGCTGTTCTCGCCCAGGAACTGCGTGCAGATGAAAAGGAATGTGCCGAACATGCAATGCTCGTTGATCTTGCACGTAACGATCTTGGCCGTATCAGCATACCTGGAACAGTATGTGTTCCAAAACTTATGGCTATCGAGCGTTTTTCTCATGTCTCACACATGGTAAGCAGTGTCATCGGAGAAATAGCCCCAGATTACACACCGATGGACGTATTGCGTGCAACCTTTCCAGCAGGAACCGTCAGTGGTGCTCCGAAGCTGCGTGCAATGGAGATTATCCACGAACTCGAACCGAGTCCGCGTGGATTTTATGCGGGCACAGTCGGCTATATGGACTTCTATGGGAATATGGATATGTGCATCACACTACGTACTATGTGCATTGAAAATGATGATGTAGCAATTATCCAATCAGGTGCAGGTATTGTAAAAGATTCTATAGCGGAAAAAGAATATCTTGAAATTCTGCAAAAATCTAAAGCACTTTTTGAGGTTGTCGAGGAGGTGGAAAACAATGCTGCTTTTGCTTGATAACTATGATTCTTTTACATATAATATCTACCAGCTTTTGAGCAATCTGGGCGCAAAAGTTGAAGTAGTGCGAAATGATATGACTTCTCTCGATGAGATAAGAAAACGCAAGTATGACGGTATTATCATCTCCCCTGGTCCTGGATTACCAAAGGATGCAGGAATTACCGAGGATGTCATTCGTGAACTTGGCAGAGAAATTCCAATCTTTGGTATCTGTCTTGGACACCAAGCCATCGGTGAGGTATTTGGTGGATGCATTGTTCGAGCAAATGAAATCATTCACGGGAAAGCTTCTCCTATTCACCATTGCGCCACAGGAATTTATCATGGTATTGCAGATGGTACACTGGTTGCACGTTATCATTCTCTCATAATTGAACGTGATAGCCTTCCAAGTACACTTGAAATTACAAGTGAACTAGATAATGGTATTATTATGGGAGTACGTCACCATGTATTTCCTATCGAAGGAATTCAATTCCACCCAGAGTCTATTTTGACTCCTGATGGTCAGACAATGATGATAAACTATCTGAAAGGAATTCATGCCATATGAGAAAAACTAGGTATGATGATATTCTGCTCATCAGCGATCTAGATGGAACAATAGTTCCTCTTTATGGAACGATCTCAGATGAAAACAAAGCTGCCATTAATAATTTTACTTCTGCCGGAGGAGCTTTTGCCATCGCTACAGGGCGCACACCAATGTCGGCACTCCCCTATATGGATGGTATTCATCTCAATACACCGTCTATCTTTTTGAACGGAGCTATGCTAAAAGATACCTTATCCGATACTGTACTTAATATAAATACATTAGATGGAGAAATCTGGCGAAACTTCGCTGCGCGTGTACTCTATCAGTTCCCACGCGCCTGTGTGGAAGTGTATACAGAGACAAATTGTTATATTCTGAGCCCCGCGGAAAATGATGATCCTCGTCTCCTAGAGGAGTTTTACGAAATTGAACATACATCTCTCACAGCCATCGAAGATAATATATGGCTAAAATTCTTCGTAAATGATGCTCCAATCAACTTGACTTTTGTGGAGCAGCTTGCCCGTGAAATCGGTATCAATCATTGCTCCAACTCTTTCTACTCAGATACACATTATCTCGAGTTCGTTGCTCCAAACACTTCAAAAGGAGCTATGACAACCCTTCTGCGTAAACTTCCCTCACTCGATGGACGTCAAGTCATTGCTTGTGGAGACTATGAAAATGATGTTGAAATGCTTCATATAGCTGATGTTGGAATCGCCCCTGCAGATGCATCAGAAAGTGCTCTAAATGCGGCAGATCATATCGGTGTTGCATCCAATGAGCCTCTCATTGCTTGGATATTAAAAGAAATCTTATAATAAGTCTGTCTACCTTAATATGATATTTACATCTCCATTTGCTGTGTGATCTTTTTACTTCATTTATTGACAAGTGCCCCCTATGCTATCCTTCATTTGTGGTTGTCAGGCCATTTTTAGGTTAGCATAGGAGGCACATTCTTTTTCTATAAGATTTTTCTCTATCCTAAGTTGAACTGGGGGGACTATGACAAAGTCAAACAGAATAAAGTTTCAGAATTTCACCCGTTAAACTTTGGGAATTGTATCTTCGGCGACCAATAAGAATACGCTTCGGCTAGAGACAGTGATTATGAGCACCGCGGTGTATTTATCTGGAAAATTTTGGAAAACTATCTTGCGCAACAGGTACCTGTCGACACACTGCAATCTTCGTTTTTATTGGTCAAACCAAGTACCTTGATAAGCTCCATGTCCTCTGCAATAGTTGTTCCTGAGGTCGTAAGCATATTTCCTGTAATGGATGCTGACGCACCCGCAAGAAACGCCGTTGCACCGTTCTCTGGTAGAAGTTTACGTCCCGCACCGAGGCGGATGTTTGCTGTCGGATTGATGAATCGGAAAATTGCAATCGTACGCAGAATATCATCACCAGAGATTGGTGCAAGATGTTCGAGTGGCGTCCCTGGAATTGCCATAAGTGAGTTTAGGGGAATCGATTCAATGCCAAGCTCCTGTAGCGCAAAAGCCATATCGAGCCGATCCTCCCATGTCTCGCCCATGCCAATGATGCCACCGGAGCATACACAAAGGCCCTCTGACTGCGCCATTTTAATTGTGCGAATACGATCGGCATAAGTATGCGTCGTACAGATCTCTGGGAAGTAGCGCTCTGATGTCTCGATGTTATGATGATAACTTGTTACACCAACCTCACGCAGGCGGCGAAATTGGCTCCGTGTGAGGAGCCCATGAGATGCACAGAGATCGATGGATAATGTTCTGCGCATCTCCCTATATACATCAATTGCTCTTTCAAACTCCTGTCCACACAGTGCCCCACCTGAAGTAACGATAGAAAAACGATTTGCACCGGCGTCCTGATTCGCTCTTGCATGTGCTATGATCTCCTCTTGTGGGAGAAACTCATATGTATCAACACCAGTCTTATGGCACGCTGCCTGTGCGCAGTATTTGCAGTTTTCTCCACAACGTCCGCTGCGGCCGTTGACAATCGTGCACAGGTCGATATGATTTCCACAAAACTGTTTCTGCAGGCGATGCGCTCCTTCCTGCAATACCCTAAGTTCGGTGTCAAAAAAAATCGAGCAGTCATCTTCACGTTTGATACGATAACCTGCGATAATTTTTTGAGTGAGTTCCGTGATACGTTCATTGCCCATAAAAAAAGTCCCTGCCTTAAATTATAGATATTTTTTATGTCATCTATTATAAAGCAGAAGATTTTTTTCGTCAACTAAATATTATAATTATGGTTTACTCTTAAATTTCTTCGAGTATATCGTACAGAGCTGAATGTACATTTTCTGGATGTATACAGATCTGTGTGATAAAATCTTCCAAATAAGTACGAAATACCCCTTCCTTTATGCAGAGTATATGTAGTTCTGCTATAGTTTCCACAGGAGAAATACCATACTCTATACGATGTAATAAAAGCGCAATCCTATGACGTATTTCTCGTGTAAAGAAATATTTTAGGTTTGCCGCAGCTGCTGAACTCCTCTCTGCACGGATGAGCCATACACGCGTTGAGAGATCCGCACTGAAATTCTCAAAACCTTCCTGCTCCCATGCGAATGCTGCTGTTGGATCATCATCCTGTTCTCCAGGGATAAAGTGAATTTCTTTATAGAGACTGTCATTCAACAGGCGTACAATCTCCGGTTTTGCATAGAGGTGCTGTTCACTGCACACAGGAAAATGTCCCATACGCAGCGCATCGAGTATGGTATGATAGCGTACATTTGTATAACTTGTGTAGAGCGTTCCTGTTTCCTTGAGCTGACGGTTCAGCGTCATGAGCGTATCATACGGCTCATAGGCGGATTCAATGGCAAACTCTGCAATGATTCGATCAAACATCTCCTCACAAAACGGCAGTGGATCACACCGCCAGTCGAGAACATGCCAATGGATACTAAGATGCGCTACTGAGCAATGCGCAGCAATATCCCCATAAGGCGTAACGGCGTGGATCTCTGCATTTGGGTACAGAGTACGCAGCTGAGCAAGGTACTCCGATCCATCAACCACAAGAATCGTCAAACGCTCCAGGCTCTGTGTCAAAAGATCAAGCAGTCCAGTCTTCACCGTACAAAATCTCCAGCCCACAGACACTCAATCATGTCTGTAAACGCTCTGAGGTAAGATGCCCCGTCCATCAGCGCGGACGCCTCTACATCAGCGCGCAGTGCCGCGCGGTTTGCACGAACAGTGGCGATTTCTGCCGCCATCTGCACGGCAAGCCGCTCATATGAATGTGCATCCTCCGCAATCCAATCCGCATGTCCCGCAGTCGTAAGCATAGTAGCACCAAGGCGCGATGCATGGTGTGTTTCCCCACGAAGAGTAATAACAGGAACTCCCATGTAAAGCGCCGTCGCTGTCGATGCGCCGCCCGTGTATGGGAAGGTATCAAGTGCAATGTCAATATCGCCATAATCCGCAAGATAGTCGCGCTTGCCGGTCCTCACAAAGATGCGCTTCGCAGGTAATTTCAGGCACTCGATCATCTCGAGAACGGTTGTTACACGCAGTGGGCTGTCCACAGTGGCATCCTGTAAAATGAGCTGCGCCTTCGGCAGCTTTTTTAGAATCCGTCCCCAGAGTTTTAGACTCTCCTCATTGATCTTTATAAAATTTTGAAGCACGCCAAATGTCACGGGTGCATTTGCGGGTCGCTCCGCTACCGTGCTTGTACGCATAGCGCCATCTGGTGTAAAACAAAACGCATGCGGCAAACGCAGCAGTTGTTCGCTATAGAAATCCTCCGTTCCCATAGGCGATAGTACTTCGTCTGTCAAGAAGCCGTCTACGAACGGCACTCCTGTCGTCGCAAACCAACCGATACCAGAAATCTGCACAGGTGCAGGTCGACGCGCGAGTACCATGAGTGTCATGCCGCCGTCCGTATGCCCGCAGAGGTCAAAGAGTACGTCAATCTCATCTGCGCGAATCCGCTCTGCCTGTTCCTCGATGGATAGATTCGCGAGAACATGGTAATTGACTACGCCACATAGGCTGTTAGTAAAGGCATCCACACGGTCACTGAGAGAATACGCATAGACATCATATTGCTTCGTCAAACCACGCATGATCCCCTCATAGAAGAGCGCAGATGATGAGTTAAGGAAATGCTCCGCAAGAAAACCGATCCGCAGACGTTCATGCCGCACATCCAGACGTAGGGGCATGGGCTCCTCATGCCTGTAGAGTGTTGCATACATATCGAACTGCGTTTTCAGCTCCTTTGGTGTCAGATTCGGAACAGCGTGGCAGAGATAGAGATAGTTCGAGAAATGGGTACGCTGGCTACGCAGATATTTATCTTCGGTCGCCGCCTCAAAATACGCAGCAATCGCGCCTTCTGTATCCGCAAGCGCACGGCAGCACGCACCCATCATCTCGGAGAAACGCCATTGCTCGTCCGCCGGAATCTCCTCATGTGCGCGCATGTAGAGAATCGCCTCAATCGCTTCATAGATGTATCCCGTGTGAATATCCTCACAGATTGCCGTGTAGTCATCCATCCAGCTCATTGCTTTACTCTCTCCAATCTAAAATATGCCACCTCTGGCGGACAGCCGATCCGTACAGGAAACCAACTGCCATTGCCACAGTGTACATAGCCATAATTCTCATTCTTTCGTACCATTCCGCGCGTGTACTTAAATACAGGAAACAGAGGATGCCCGATGATACCAAACTGACTGCCGTGCGTATGACCTGTCAGCGTTAGAGGTACAGTGCCGTACTCTGCCGCATCATCGATAAACTCCGGATGATGTGCGAGCAGGACAGTAAGAGCACCTGCAGGAACCTCCTTCATTGCCGCAGCAAAATATTCTGCCTTCTGCTTATAAAACGCAGCACCACGTGCAAACGGATAATCGACCCCTGCAATATAGAAATCTCCCCGCCCCACAACCCGTTCTGCACCATTCAAAAGAATATGGATATGGCTCTCTTGCTTGAGGCGCTCCACAAGCGGGCGTGCATTACGATAGTATTCATGATTGCCAATGCAGTACCATATACCATCGGGATAATCCTTTGCATGAGATGCTAATATTTCTGCCGCCCTGCTATTGATCTGTTCATCATCAAAGATATCCCCCGTCACGGCAAGAAGATCGGGTTTTGTCTCTGCAATCTGTACGAGAAGTGCATCAAGATCTTCTACGGAAAAGTATACACCGAGATGAATATCGCTAATCTGAGCGATCACCATTCCCTCTGCCTCATGCGGCAAATGTACAATTGGAATCACATAGTCGCGCCGTACGGTATGCAGACGTTCAAACAGTGTACCATAGGTACTCAGCAAAATGCCCGCCACAGGATAGGCAGCAGCACCAACAAGCATTCGTCTTCGTGCGGGATCGTGCGGCGCAGTAATCATCATACGCCATAGGTAACGCAGTACAACACCTAACATCGTCAATACGAGAGTAAGACACTGTCCAACAAAGAATAGGATGACCAATAGGACAACCCATCCTCCCCAACCATCCGATGCATGCACGCGAAAAAACAGGAACAGGCTGCTGACACCAAGTACATCAAAGAGTAAGACACCTATACGTGCCGCGCGTAGTTGCCCATCTCTAGCAAGAAAACGCAAAAAATACAGCGATAGTCCGAGAATCACCCCAACCACGGCACACACGATGAATATGAAGGTGGACAAGAGGAGCCTCCCTTCTGTCATTGTTTTTCTTAAAGTCCTGTCAGTACCGAAACAAGTGGAATTGTGGCCACTGAGATGATTGTCGATAATGCGATAATCTCAGTCATCAGCGGATAGGCGACTTTATTGTAAAGCAGCGCAACCATTGCAACCATTCCGCCTGTTGGTGCCGCAACAATAACGAGACTGCACCCAAGAATATATGGATTTGTGACAAATAGCTTCATTACAAGCAGGATTGGTATAGGAAGAACCACCGCTTTAAGAAAAGTATACAAGAGGAGTTTGCGATCCGTCAACATATGACGCACATGAATATCTTTAAGCGATGCACCAATCATCATCATTGCGAGGGGCGCTGTAAGCGCCCCAATCATCGTAAACGCCTGTAAAAGCAAAGGATTCGTTGGAATTTCACCGAAATAAATCACACAAGCTATGAGTGAGGCAATAATTCCTGGATTCATCAACATACGTATCATCTCTCGTCCGCGCCTCTTGTGAATACTGATGGAGGAAACCCCATAAACAAAAAAGAGCAAATTGACCGGAATAAAAAACAGTGTCATATAAACAACTGCCTGATCTCCATACACCCCTTGTACAAGCGGAAGTCCCATAAAGAGAGAGTTGTTGAACCAAAAGGACAGATTAACTGCCCCGCGCAGACGTCCTCGGAAACGCAGAATGAGCGGCAAAACAAATCCAATCGTACACATCATTGCGAGTAGGGCTGCATATGCAGTATATGTCTCGATGACTTGTGGGAGCCCCATATGTTCCTCTGCGTGCATAGCGGCAGAGATGATGAGCGCTGGGCACGCGATATTGACAATCAGTGAGGAAAACTGTTCCTGATTGTTCGGAATGATGATATTGTACCGGCGCGCAAGTGCTCCAGCAAAGATCATCAAGAAAAATACGACCATCTGACCTAAAATCAGCATATCAGCATTACCTTCTTCATTTCAGTTCATAAGTTTATTTATGTGCTGCCCACACTTCGCATGAGCCCCCGACTGGATAGAGGAATATTGTCTTTTCCTGCACCGATGGAGAGCTCCGGATTATGTATGTTTCTCTTTGAGCAGCGGTTTTAGAAATTGTCCTGTATAGGACGCCGGTATCTCTGCAATTTGCTCTGGTGTCCCCTTTGCGATGATTGTCCCACCATGTAATCCACCCTCAGGGCCGAGGTCAATCACATAGTCTGCCGCCTTAATCACATCGAGGTTATGCTCGATAACCACCACGGTATCACCGCCGTCCACAAGCCGCTGCAGGATAACGAGCAGCTTGTGAATATCTGCCGCATGTAGTCCTGTTGTTGGCTCATCTAAAATGTAGAGCGTCTTGCCCGTGCTGCGCTTGGACAGCTCCGTCGCGAGCTTCACGCGCTGCGCCTCGCCGCCCGAAAGCGTCGTCGCGGGCTGTCCGAGACGGATGTAGCCAAGCCCAACATCGCGAATGATCTCGAGCTTGCGTGCGATGCGCGGCACGTTCTGGAAGAACGTCACCGCATCGTCGATCGTCATATCCAGCACCTCGGCGATGGTTTTTCCCTTATAGTGTACTTCAAGGGTCTCACGATTATAACGTGCTCCTTTACAAACTTCACAGGGAACGTAGACATCGGGAAGAAACTGCATCTCAATTTTGAGAATACCATCACCGCGGCACGCCTCACAGCGCCCCCCCTTCACATTGAAACTGAACCTCCCTGCCTTATACCCTCTCATCCTAGACTCGCTCACCTGACTGAACAGCTCGCGGATGGCATCGAATACCCCTGTATAGGTCGCAGGGTTTGAACGCGGCGTGCGTCCAATCGGCTGTTGGTCGATATTGATGACCTTGTCGATGTGTTCGAGGCCCTTAATCTTTTTGTGCTTACCAGGTTTTCCCTTTGCACGGTAGAATCGCGAGGCAATACCACGATAAAGAATCTCATTGACGAGAGTCGATTTTCCAGACCCTGATACACCCGTGACAAGCGTCAATGTTCCAAGAGGAAATTTCACATTGATATTCTTCAGATTGTTCTCTGCTGCACCTATGATTTCAAGGAAATTTCCGTTTCCCTTACGTCGCGTCTCTGGCACAGGAATGTACTTTTTCCGTGCGAGATATTGTCCTGTAATGGAGGCAGCGTTTTTCATAATTTCCTTTGCCGTTCCCTCGGCAACTACTTCGCCGCCATGCTCTCCTGCGCCGGGACCGATGTCAATGATGTGGTCGGCGGCGTGCATCGTGTCCTCGTCGTGCTCCACAACGATCAGCGTATTGCCGAGATCACGCAGATGACGCAGGGTCGCGAGCAGGCGATTGTTGTCACGTTGATGCAGACCAATACTTGGCTCATCGAGGATATAAAGTACCCCCATCAGACCAGAGCCGATTTGCGTTGCAAGCCGAATACGCTGTGCCTCACCGCCCGAGAGCGTCGCTGCGGCACGCGAGAGTGTCAGATAGTCAAGTCCCACATCGAGGAGGAAATGCAGGCGTGCGTGAATCTCCTTCAGGATTTCCACAGCAATCTTCTTCTCACGCGGACTGAAGTCTTTTTCTGCCTCCGTGAGAAATGCATCCGCTTCACGTATGGTAAATGCCGTGAGTTCAGCAATGTTCTTTCCACCAACTGTGACGGCAAGCGTTTCAGGTTTCAGCCTAGCTCCGTGGCATGCCGTACATGGTGTATCTGTCATATAATCTTCGTAGCTCTCGCGCATCTCTTCTGAGTCTGTCTCACGATAGCGACGCGTAAGTGCAGGCAGAACCCCCTCGTAAGGAACATTGTACTCCTTTTCCTCACCGAACATATTGGTATACTGGAAGGAAACATACTCCTCTGAACCATAGAGGAGCATCTGCTGCGTCTTCTTGTCCATACGGTTCCACTGTGTATGCTCATCGTAGTCATGCGCACGCAGGAGCGCCGTAATCGCGCGCATCCCATAGGAATTTGGATTTTTCGAAAGTGGGGCAAAGACGCCATCCGCAACACTAAGTGTCTTATCCGGCAGGACAAGATCCTCATCAAATTCCTTATGACTGCCAAGTCCCGTACAAATGGGACATGCGCCGAATGGACTATTAAACGAGAACATGTGCGGTGCAATCTCTGGGAGTGATATGCCGCAGTCCACGCAGGCAAAATTCTCGCTGAACATGAGTTGTTCTCCATCCACCACTTGTATATAGACCACACCACTACCTGCACGAAGTGCCGTCTCGATCGAATCTGTCAGACGACTCTCCATACCCACACGCACGACGAGACGGTCAACGACGATCTCGATGGTATGCTTCTTCTGCTTTTCGAGGATGATTTCCTCGCCAAGGTCACGCAGTTCCCCGTCGATGCGCACGCGCACATAGCCGTCACGGCGGATCTGGTCGAGGATCTTCCGATGCTCGCCCTTCTTCCCGCGCACGAGCTGCGCCATGATGAGCAGCTTTGTCCCCTCGGGCAACGCCATAACCTGGTCCACTATCTGATCGACGCTCTGCTGAGTGATGGGTTTGCCGCAGCTCGGGCAGTGCGGACGCCCCGCGCGTGCGTAGAGCAGGCGCAGATAGTCATAGATCTCCGTCACAGTCCCCACCGTCGAGCGTGGATTGTGACTCGTCGTCTTTTGGTCAATCGAGATCGCGGGTGACAGCCCCTCGATGTTGTCCACATCGGGCTTGTCCATCTGTCCGAGGAATTGACGCGCGTAGGCGGACAGTGACTCCACATAGCGGCGCTGCCCCTCGGCATAGATTGTGTCAAATGCAAGTGAGGACTTGCCCGAGCCGGACAGCCCCGTCACGACAACTAATTTATCACGTGGAATCTCCACGTTGATATTCTTCAGATTGTGGGCGCGTGCGCCCTCGATTTTAATACTTTCGTTCATATTTTCTCTGTGTTTCCTCTATTTTTTCTTCGGCAGTTCGCCCTCAAGCTCCATAATCATATCGCGCAGTTCTGCCGCGCGCTCGAATTCAAGCGCACGAGATGCCTGTTGCATCTCACGCAGGAGGCTCTTGATGAGATTCTCACGCTCCTTTTTGCCGAGCTTTTTCTTCGCTTTTCCGTCCTTTTTGCCGTAGGGTGCTCGGTCCTCGGCGGCGACGAGTGTCATCTCGATGAGGGGGACAATGGGTTTTTCGATGGTCTTCGGCGTGATGCCGTGCGCCTTGTTGTATTCGTTCTGTATCGTGCGGCGGCGTTCCGTCTCGTCGATGGCACGCTGCATCGAACCCGTGATGACATCGCCGTACATGATGACGTGTCCGCCCGAGTTGCGTGCGGCGCGGCCAATGGTCTGGATGAGTGCCGTGTCCGAGCGCAGAAATCCCTCCTTGTCCGCATCGAGGATGGCAATGAGCGAAACCTCCGGCATATCCAATCCCTCCCGCAGGAGATTGATGCCGACAAGCACGTCAAACTCGCCTGCACGTAGGTCGTGAATGATTTCTGCGCGCTCGATGGTCGCGATGTCCGAGTGCAGGTAGCGTACCTTGACGCCTGCCTCACGCAGATATTCAGTCAAATTCTCTGCCATGCGCTTGGTGAGCGTCGTGACAAGAACACGTTCATTCCGCTCAATGCGCACGCGAATCTCCGAGAGGAGATCGTCAATCTGCCCATCCAGAGGCCGTACCTCCACTACGGGGTCTAAGAGACCCGTTGGACGGATGATCTGCTGTGTGACCTGCTGTGCCTGCTGCATCTCGTACTTGCCTGGCGTCGCGGAGACGTAGACGATCTGGTTGACACGCGCGGCGAACTCCTCAAACGTCAGCGGACGGTTGTCAAACGCGGATGGCAGACGAAAGCCATTATCCACGAGTGAGATCTTGCGGCTGCGGTCGCCGCCATACATAGCATGAATCTGTGGAAGCGTCACATGTGACTCATCAATCATAATAAGGAAATCCTCTGGAAAGTAGTCGAGGAGTGTATAGGGTGTATCCCCCTCTTTACGGTGGGTGAGGTGGCGTGAGTAGTTCTCAATACCAGAACAATACCCCATCTCCTGCATCATCTCAAGATCATAGTTTGTACGCTGTTCAAGGCGCTGTGCTTCAAGGAGCTTTCCTGCGCCCTTGAGGATGGCAAGTTGCTCGTCCAACTCAGTGCGTATGCCTGCCATAGCAATCTTCATATCCTCATCCTCGGTAACATAATGGGATGCAGGAAATACCATCGAATGCAGGCGCTCACCGTAGATCTCGCCAGAGGTCACATCAAACTCGATGATGCGCTCTATCTCATCCCCAAACATCTCTATGCGCACTCCTCGGTTGTTATAGCCCGCAGGGAAAATCTCTATGACATCACCACGTACACGAAAGCGTCCGCGCTCAAACGCAATGTCATTGCGTTCATAACGAATAGAGATGAGCTTTTTCAGAATCTCCTCTCGTGAGATTGTCTGCCCTTTGTGAACGGAGAGCACCATCTCGTGATAGCTCTCGGGCGAGCCAAGACCATATATGCAGGACACACTCGCAACAATGATAACGTCGCGCCGCTCAAAAAGCGAACAGGTCGCGGAGTGCCGCAGTTCATCGATCTCGTCGTTGATGGAAGCGTCCTTTTCAATGTAGGTGTCCGTCTGTGCGATGTACGCCTCTGGTTGGTAGTAATCGTAGTAACTGACAAAGTAGCCAACATAATTGTCCGGAAAGAATGACTTGAACTCGCTCGCAAGCTGTGCCGCAAGCGTCTTGTTGTGCGCGATGACGAGCGTCGGACGCTGCACCTGCTCGATGACCTTTGCCATCGTATAGGTCTTGCCCGTACCCGTAGCGCCGAGGAGTACTTGTGCAGCCATCCCGTTTTCGATACCGCCCGCGATGTCAGAGATTGCCTGCGGCTGATCCCCCATCGGTTCGAAGGGCGCAACAACTTTGAATGGAATCTCTCCCTCGAATCGTGCCGTATTGAGTTTTGGAATCATCACCATCAGTCGCCCTCCTTATTATCTTCAAAAAACCATTCCTGTATTATAGCGTATTCGCTGCATGATGAAAATAGTTTGTCAAATATAAAGCGCCCCGCAGGGCGCTTTATATTTGCTCTGTTTTTACTTCACAACAATATTGACGAGCTTGTGCGGCACACAGATGACCTTTACAACTGTTTTTCCATCTGTTAACTCCTTGGCACGTGGGAGATCCATAACAATTTTCTCCATATCTTCCTTGCCAAGCATTGCAGAGATCTTTACCCGATCGCGTACCTTTCCGTTGATCTGAAGAACAACCTCGATCTCATCCTGTACGAGTGCATGAGCATCATATTTCATCCACGGCTGCGCATGCACACTGCCGGTGAAAAGTCTCGACCAGAGTTCTTCTGCAATATGCGGCGCAAATGGCGCAAGCATGCGTAAAAGAGCACTCGTGAGCTCACGTGCAAGACCAAAGTTGAGCTCTTTTTCCTGAAAAGCATAAAACGCATTGACTAACTCCATAATGGAGGAGATCGCTGTGTTGAACATGAAGCGGTCACGTACGTCCTCCGTGACCTTCTTAATGGTCGTGTGCAGAACTCGGCGCAGCTCTATCTCTTCCGCACTGAGTATCGCTGTATCATAGGATTCCGGCGCACGCTTAATAGCATCCTCAAACTGAAGGAGAATACGCCACACGCGGCCTAGGAAACGGAATGCCCCCTCGACACCTTGGTCACTCCAGTCAAGATCACGTTCCACGGGCGCAGCGAAAAGAATGAACAGACGTGCAGTATCCGCACCATAGCGGTCGATAATCTCTTCAGGAGATATGACATTACCGAGAGATTTCGACATCTTTGCGCCATCCTTGATGACCATGCCCTGCGTGAGGAGGTTCGTGAACGGCTCGTCAAAGTCAAGCATTCCAGCATCGCGCAGTACTTTTGTAAAGAAACGCGCATAAAGTAGATGCAGAATTGCATGTTCAATACCACCAATATACTGATCAACGGGTGCCCAGTAGTTTACCTTATCCCGATCAAAAGGACGCTCTGTATTGTGTGGATCAGTATATCTATAATAGTACCACGAGGAGCAGATGAATGTATCCATCGTATCAGTTTCGCGCGTTGCATCGCCGCCACATTTTGGACATTTGCAGTGAACAAAATGTTCACTGCTTGAAAGCGGAGAAACCGCACCTTGTTTAAAGGATACGTCCTCCGGCAGACGTATGGGAAGATCTCCCTCTGGAACGAGCATCTCGCCGCATGTGGGACAATTGATGATCGGAATCGGTGCACCCCAGTAACGTTGGCGCGAAATCAGCCAATCGCGCAGACGATAGTTCACGCGTCTCTTGCCGAACCCCTCAGTTTCAGCTTCGTTAATGATCGCGTGCATTGCTGCATGCATTTCCATTCCTGTGAACTTTCCAGAGTTGATGAGCACACCATCCTTTTCGATATATGCCTCTGTCATATCTTCAAGACACAGTTCCCGATCTTTTGGCTGTATTGTGAGGATCTTTCGGATACCATACTTCGTTGCAAACATCCAATCACGCTGATCCTCGGATGGAACGCCCATAACCGCACCTGTACCGTACTCAAAGAGCACATAGTTCGTAATCCAGATTTCGACTTGCTCTCCATTGAATGGATTTATGCAGTGGACGCCGGTGAAGATTCCTTCTTTTTCCGATTCGCTCGATGTACGCTCGATATCAGACTGCTTGCGCACGCGCATGCAGAATGCACGAATCTCATCCGCCCGATCGCTGACCGCACAGATCTTCTCCACCAATGGATGCTCAGGTGCGATTGCTAGGAACGTAATTCCGAACGCCGTATCTGGGCGTGTCGTATAGACAGAAATCTCCGTCGCAAGTGCAGGAGAAGGCAGACAAAACTCGAGGCCCTCACTGCGACCAATCCAGTTCTTCTGCATCGTCTTAACCCGCTCAGGCCAACCGGGCAACTTTTCGAGATCGGCAAGCAGTTCGTCCGCATAATCCGTAATCCGTAAAAACCACTGTGCAAGATCCTTTTTATGAACCTCTGATTTACAGCGCCAACACTTTCCATCCTCAACCTGTTCATTTGCAAGAACTGTACCACAAGTATCGCACCAATTGACAGATGCTTTCTTCTTATAGGCAAGCCCCTTTTTATAGAAAAGTGCAAAGAGCCACTGCGTCCAACGATAGTAATCCTCACGACAAGTGATGACCTCACGGTTCCAATCATAGGAAAGACCCAACGCACGTTGCTGCCGTTCCATGTTATCAATATTCGCATAGGTCCACTGGGCGGGATGAACATTGTTCTGAATTGCCGCATTCTCTGCAGGCATGCCGAAGGAGTCAAATCCCATCGGGTGCAGAACATTGTAGCCCTCCATCGTGCGAAAACGTGCAACCACATCTCCAATTGAATAGTTACGGACATGCCCCATATGGAGTTTTCCCGACGGATAGGGGAACATCTCTAGCACGTAGTATTTTGGCTTCGTCTGATCCATCTCCGTATGACAAGTATGCGCTGTATGCCATATATTCTGCCATTTGGCCTCAATCTCCTGTGGGCAATATCTCTCCACTATACTCCTGCTCCTCCCAGAACTAAATATGAACATATCAAAGATGTTCTTTCCTCATTTATTCAAGAATCTAATTTATAGTTTTATATTATACATGAATGTATAGTTGAGCGTCAATCACTTGCTTTTGTTAGCAAGTGCAACTATTTCCTGTACTAGTCAATAAAAACTGGACACAAAAATATAAAAATCAGTCATGGTGTAAGATAGCTGAGCGTGTATGCAGGCAGCTCTTCGTTGAAGAAGTGAATGTAATCGGCTGCCTGTGCAGGGACATTATTCGGTGACGTGATATGAAAATCCGTGAACAACTCGGCTTTCATTCATGTAGGTTTGTCAAACATATGTTACAAGAGAGAAATAGATAAAGAGCCTCATGGGGAGACTTCCAGCCCATAGGGCGCATAGGGAAGCTGTTATACTCCCTGTTTCGTCGGGCAAGCTGCATCTTAAAATCCTCCAATGAGTAAAAGGTGTGCGAGACGTCCCCCCCCTCGTTGTCCTTTCGGTGTGAACGCTCTGCCTTACCGTTATGTCTTGGGGTATAGGGTAACATTACAGTATCTCCACGCCTTTGTACGTACATAGCTGCCTTAGAATATCTCGAATACACTCCTTGTATTGTCCATATATAATTTTCTGCCGATATTTCGGGGTGAACACGATATGATACTTGCAGAGCCCCTTGTGGAATAAACTATTTTCTTTCTGTGCCATTAAGCATCTTTCCATTCTTCTTATACTGTATTGAACATCCTTATGAAGCTGAAGCGGATTTAACCTTACGACTCTCCTTACGACTCTTATTTAATTCCCCTCTGTTACTCTTTTGTGTCTACTTTATTGACCTGTAGTCCATCCTCATATTTCTTATACACATGAAATGGTATACCATTTGCCACTACAACCTGCTTTTACTAGACATAGTTTGGAATTTCTGACATATGAAAAGTTCTAGATTCATAAGAGAAGCGAGGGCTTTGTCGTAAAATTTACAAGAGATCGTGTCGGACTATTTTCGTGAGACATTCCACATGCGAGGTTTGTGGAAATAAATCCACAGGCTGAACTTCCTGCGTCATATAGCTAAGATCTTTCAGTATAGCAAGATCGCGGGCGAGTGTGGCTGGATTACAGGAAACGTAGATGATACGACACGGCTTCATATTCGCAAATGTGCGGAGAACAGTCTCAGTGCAGCCGGCACGCGGCGGGTCGATGACAACGACATCGGGGCGAATGCCCTGCTTGTAGAGTGCAGGCATGACGGCAGTCGCATCGCCCACGATGAACTCGGCGTTCTTTATATGGTTGTCACGTGCATTTTTCCACGCGTCTAGGATGGCGGGCTGCACGATCTCGATGCCGTAGACTTTCCGCGCCCGCTGTGCCAAAAACAGGGTAATTGTCCCCGTGCCGCAGTAGGCGTCGATGACGGTCTCGGTTCCGTGCAGATCGGCATAAGCAAGCGCCTGCTCATAGAGACGTTCTGCCTGTCTTGTATTGATCTGAAAGAAGGAGCGCGGGGAGATGTGGAAGTTCAGCCGTCCCAAAGAATCAATGATGGTCGGCCGTCCCCATAGCAACTGTGTATCACGTCCCATGATAACGTTGTTGTGGTAGGTCTGGATGTTCTGATGGACGCTGACAAGATTCGGCAGACGCTCGCGCATCATGCAAACGAAATCCTTTGCACGCGGAAGCTGTTTTGTTGCCGTGACGATAACCGCCATGAGATCGTTGTTCCGCCCGACGCGTCCGACAATGTGGCGCAGAACCCCCTTATGCGTGTCCTCGTTGTAGACTGGAATATGCAGTTTTTCTGCAATCTCACGCACGGCATTCGCGAGGGTGTTGTTTTCTGCACACTGGATATGACAGTTCTGCGTATCAATAATTTTATGACTGCCCTGTGCAAAGCAGCCAATAACAACCTGCCCCTTATGGGTACCAACGGGAAACTGCATCTTGTTCCGATAGTTCCACGGTTCTTCCGCGCGTAAGGTTTCCTTCACAAGAATGTGTGGGAGTTTTCCGATATGGGTCAAGGCGTCTACAACCTGTGTACGTTTTGCTTGCAGCTGTGCCTTATAGGAGAGATGTTGGAGCTGACAGCCGCCGCATTCCTTGTAGAGTCCGCAGAGCGGCGCAACGCGGTCGGCACTTTCATACAGGATCTGCTTGATGCGCCCGCGTGCGTAGCTGCTTTTTACTTCTTCAATAACGGCGGAGACTGTTTCGCCCGGAAGCGCGTTCGGTATAAATACCGTAAAGTTCTCATAACGTCCGACACCCTCCCCGCTCATACCAAGGCGGTCTATCCGAATCTGATATGTCTGCCCTTTGTAAACGGGAATCATCTGTGTGCGCTTTGTTTTCTCTTTATATTTCATCGCCCTGCAAATGTCACCTTTTCAAACAATTCCATCGGATGTGTCAACAGTATATCTGCTCCATGTTCTATAAGTTCCTGCTCCGAACGAAATCCCCAGAGCACGCCAATGGCAAAAACCCCTGCATTGTGCGCCGTATCCATATCCACATCGGTATCACCGAAATACAATGTGCTCTCCCCCGTAACGCCAAATTCCCTCATGATGCGGAGTACTTTCTGTGGGTCCGGCTTGCGCGGCAACCCTGCCTGATCGCCGATGATTTCCCGAAACATATCGTGCGGGAATAGCATCCCCACAATCATCTCTGCTGCAGTCTGATGTTTGTTTGTGCAGACTGCCATCGGAATACCGCACCGATGAAGCTCCTTCAGCATCTCCATAATGCCGTTATACGGCTTCGTCTTGTGGAGCAGATTCCGTTCATAGCGCTCCTTGTACTCAGTCATAAATTGCTCCACAAAGCCCATATCTGCCGCATACTCCTGCGGGAGAATGCGTTCCATCAGCTTTCGTGTGCCATCCCCCACAAAACGGCAATACGCCTCCACCCCGTGCACAGGAAAACCGTGCACATGAAGTGTGGCGTTGGCGCTGTCCGCAAGATCATCCAGTGAATTGACGAGCGTTCCGTCCAAATCAAATATGGCAGCTTCATACTGCATGGAAATGTCCCCCTTTGAAAAAACAGCCTTTCCCCTGCGGAAAAGGCTGCCGGATTGTTACGGAAGCACTGATAATTTCAACCATCATCTTGGCGCATCTTTTTCGCTCTGCCGGCGTTAGCAAATCCTCCACATAGCGCAGCGGCTATGCAACCTTTGTTTTATCAGTGATTCCTATACTCAGCCGAGCTTTTTCGCCAAGAGTTCGTTGACTATCTGAGGGTTCGCCTTGCCTTTGGACTGCTTCATAACTTGTCCGACAAGTGCACCGATTGCCTTCTTATTGCCGCACTTGTAGTCCTCGACCGCCTTTGCATTCGCGGCAATGACACGATCGACAATATCTTCGATCTCCTTCGTGTCCGTAATCTGGACAAGCCCCTTGTCCGCAACAATCTTCTCAGGCGCGTCGGGCGATGTCCACATTTCCTTGAATACGGTCTTGCCGATCTTGGAAGAAATTGTACCCTTCGAGATAAGAAGGATCATCTCACCGAGACGCTTCGCATCGACAGGAGATTCCTCGATTGTCTTTCCTTCGGCATTGAGGTTCTTTGCAAGATCGCTCATCAACCAGTTCGCAGCAAGTTTTGCATCTGCACCCGTCGCAGTGACGGCATCATAAAACTCCGCCATCGCGCGTGAACTTGTGATAATACCCGCATCATATGCAGATAGTCCATCCTCATCCATCAACCGCGCACGGCGTTCATCTGGAAGCTCGGGCAATCCTGCACGGATTGCCTCGATTTCCTCAGTACTTGTTACAATGGGCGGCAGATCCGGTTCAGGCATATATCGATAGTCATGCGCCTCCTCTTTGCTGCGCATGGAAAGTGTAATGCCGCGCTCGGGATCCCATGTCCGCGTCTCTTGGATAATGTGACCACCGTCCTCAAGCACCTCGGTCTGACGCTCAATCTCATAGTTGATCGCATCTTCGAGTGCCTTGAAAGAATTGATATTCTTCATCTCCGTTCGCGTACCGAGTACATTTGAGCCGACTGGGCGCAGGGAGACGTTGATGTCCGCACGGAGATTGCCCTCCTCCATGCGGCAGTTGGAGACATCAATGTACTCCATGATGGTCTTGATCTTCTCCATGTAGGCACGCGCCTCTTCTGCAGAGGACATATCCGGCTCGGATACAATTTCGAGCAGCGGTACACCTGTACGGTTGTAGTCCACATTGGACGAAGAAGAATCCTTAATGGTCATACCGGAGTGTACAAGCTTCCCAGCATCCTCTTCCATATGAATGCGCGTCAGACGGATACGCTTCTTTCCTGTTTCTGTATCAATATCTACCCAACCATGTTCTGCAATAGGCAGATCATACTGCGAAGTCTGGAAGTTCTTTGGGAGATCTGGATAGTAGTAATTCTTGCGGTCAAATTTACTATAGCCGTTGATGGTGCAGTTCGTAGCAAGACCTGCCTTGATGGCATAGTTCACCACCTGACGATTAAGGACGGGCAGAACGCCGGGCAGCCCGAGGCAGACAGGGCATACATGTGTATTCTGATCTGCGCCGAATCCCGTCGCGCAGCCGCAGAAAATCTTGGTCTTTGTCTTGAGCTCACAGTGAATCTCAAGACCGATGACGGTTTCGTATTTCATGCCCTTCCTCCAATCGGTGCCAGTTTCATATGGAAATCATGCCCCTGCTCATAGGCAAATGCCGCACCGAGAATTGTCTCCTCAGCAAGCGGGCGTCCGATGATCTGAAGACCAATGGGAAGTCCTCCTGATGTAACACCGCAGGGGATAGAGATCCCAGGCAGTCCTGCAAGGTTAACAGGAACAGTCGAAATGTCCTGCAAATACATCTGGAGTGGGTTCGACATCTCACCAATTTTATAGGCAGGCGTTGGTGCTGTCGGTGTCATGATAACATCGACCGAATCGAAAGCACGGGTAAAATCCTGCTGAATGAGCGTTCGTACCTTCAGCGCCTTTAGATAATAGGCATCATAGTATCCCGCAGACAACGCATAGTTTCCGATGAGAATGCGTCTCTTTACCTCTGCACCGAATTTCTCCGTACGCGTACGCGTCATCATGTCAACAAGATCTTCCCCATCTACACGTACACCGTAGCTGACACCGTCATAGCGTTCGAGATTTGTTGCAGCTTCTGCGGGGGCAATGAGATAATAGGTCGAAACAGCATAATCTGTATGGGGAAGCGAGATCTCTCTGACCTCAGCACCCATTGCCTCAAAATCAGCAATTGCATTGCGGACGGCACTTTCCACCTCTGCATCCATTCCAGCGATGAAGTATTCCTGCGGCAATCCGATCCTCAGGCCCTTTACATCACACGTCAGTGCAGCTGTATAGTCTGGAACATCTGCGCCGCTTGAAGTCGCATCCATTGTATCATATCCTGCAATGATGTTCATCATATATGCGGCATCCGTCACATCACGTGTGAGAGGTCCAATCTGGTCAAGAGAGGAGGCATAGGCGATCAGCCCATAACGGGAGACACGGCCATAGGTTGGCTTCAACCCAACGATGCCGCAGAACGAAGCGGGCTGGCGAATCGATCCGCCTGTGTCACTACCAAGTGCCCACACCGCTGTCCCAGCTGCAACCGCTGCTGCACTGCCACCGGATGAGCCGCCTGGAACACACGATGTATCCCACGGGTTACGTGTCGGGTGATAAGCAGAATGTTCCGTAGAACCGCCCATTGCGAACTCATCAAGATTTGCCTTGCCAATGATAACCGCATCTGCTGCATGGAGTTTTGCCGCAACCGTTGCATCATATGGGGGAACAAAGTGTTCGAGAATTTTCGAACCTGCTGTCGTTCGAACATCCTTCATACAGATATTATCCTTAACTGCACCTGGAATCCCCGCAAGAAACGACACCTGTTCACCCGCGGCAATTTTTACATCGACAGCATCGGCTGTTGCAAGTGCTGTCTCACGTGTCTGTAGGAGATATGAACCAACTTCAGACTCCACAGTATCGACACGGGAAAGTATGTCTTCGGTCAATTCGCGCGCACTGATTTCTTTGCGCATGAGCATATCATGAAGGATATGCGCCGGTTTTTCATAAAGACTCAAAACAGCTCCTCCTTATCCCTCAAGTACCTTCGGCACCTTGAAATAACCGTCCTCTGCAAGCGGAGCATTCGAGAGTGCCGCTGCATTGGAAAGCGAAGGTCGCACCTCATCAGCACGAAATACATTTTCGATGGGCAGTGCATATGTTGTCGGTTGCACTGTATCTGTATCAATACCAGCAAGATTGTCCACGTAGGAAAGGAAGTCTCCAAGTCGTGCGAGCGCATCTGCAGTTTCCTCTGCAGGAATCGACAAACGAGAAAGATGCGCCGTTATCCTAAGATCCTTTTCTGTTACCTTCATACCCTTCACCGTCTTTCATTACAATATCACGAATTATTATAACAAATCGCTATACACCTATCAAATAAATCATACTGTCTGCGGGCGGATAAAGTCTGCCTCCAATGCGAGCAGCATCTCACGCAGGAGTTTAAGGGCTGTTGCAGTAGATGCGCCGCTTGCATCAAGCGGCGGTGATAGCTCTACCAAATCACAGGCAACAAGGCGGCAACCACGAATAACAGAGAGTACTGCCTTCAAAAGTTCAGTGAAACTTACGCCCCCCGCCTCCGGTGTTCCTGTTCCTGGGAAGACCGAAGGATCAAGCACATCGAGATCTATCGTCAAATAGACAGGGCGTCCTGCAACTGCTGCAATTGTCTCGGAAAGTCCTGCAAAAGTAAAGGAGTGGAGGTTTGTATGTCCTGCGCGTGCCCATTCCCACTCTGTGCGCGCACCACTGCGTATACCAAACTGGTGAATACGTCCATCACCAAGCTTATCCCAAACACGGCGTATAACTGTCGCATGAGAGAAACGATTGCCGAGATACTCCTCACGCAGATCTGTATGTGCATCAAAGTGAATTATGGAGAGTTCCGGATACATACTCGCTGCTGCCTCGATTGCCGGAAGACTCACGAGATGCTCTCCGCCAATGAGCAGTGGCAGTTTTCCTCCTTGCAGAATCTCTCTCGTATACATCCGTATCATATCGAGTGCGCGCTCCGTATCGCCGAATGGCAGCTCCAAATCGCCACCATCAAAGACACATGCCTCCTCAAGATCAAGATCCTGATACGGACTGTACGTCTCTAATCCGTAGGACTCCGCTCGCATTGTACGGGATGCAAAACGCGTACCTGGACGATAAGATGTTGTCGAATCAAATGGTGCACCAAAGATCACAATATGGCTGTCCTCATATGAACAATCACATCCAAGAAATGTTTCAATGTTGCGGTTCCACATCTTCGAGTATCTCCTCCACATAATTGGGCAGTGCAAAGGCAGCCGCATGAAGTTGGGTATTATAATAGCGTGTTCTAATGCCAAGTGACTTCCATCGTGCAAAGTCAACTCCCTCTATGGGGCGACGGTTTTTCGACGAGAAACCAAAAAGCCAATGTCCTGATGGGTAGGTTGGTATATGCGCCTGATATACACGGCTGAAAGGAAATGAATGAACAATACGCTGATGCATACGCTGCATAGCATAGGAATCCTGTTCATAGAACGGGCTTTCATGTTGATTGATCATAATGCCGTCGTCCTTGAGTGCCTTAAAACAGTTCCCATAGAACTCCTTGGTAAAAAGGCCCTCTCCTGGGCCAAATGGATCTGTTGAGTCCACGATAATGAGATCATATGCATCGACCGGCTTTCGTACAAATCGCAGACCATCCTCATAGTGAACACTAACACGTGCATCTCCAAGCTCTGCTGCTGTGAATGGAAGATACTCACGACAAACATTGACGACCATCTCATCAATCTCCACAAGATCAATATGATGGATGGATGAATAACGCAGTAGTTCGCGCACCGTCCCCCCATCCCCGCCGCCAATTACAAGAACATCAGCCGCGTTCGGGTGTACGCACATGGGAACGTGTACAATCATCTCATGATAGATGAATTCATCCTTTTCTGTCAGCATCATATAGCCATCAAGCGTCAAGAATCGCCCGAACTCGGGCGATTCAAACACATCAATGCGCTGAAACTCACTCTGTCCACTATAGAGCTGGCGATTCACTCGAATCGAGAAGCGAACATCCGGCGTATGCTGTTCTGTATACCAAAATTCCATATTATTTCTCCGTCATGACATTGAGTCGTCGTATACTCATATCCTCCGGGCCTGTGATTTGACAGCCTTTTTTCTTCGCATAACGAATATAAGTCAGTATATCCTCCGTGATCTCTTCTCCAGGTGCCAGAATTGGAATCCCTGGGGGATAGCACATAACGAATTCGCTGCAGATACGCCCAACTGTCTCTGCAATCGGCAGAGACTTTTTCACTGCATAGAATGCATCCTGTGGACCGCATACAACGATAGGATCAATATACTCCATCTTGAGCGTCTTGGACGGATCCTTACGATAGTTCCGCCGAATCTCAGCGAGTGCTGCAACAAGGCGCTCGATGTCCTTCGGACGATCCCCAACAGACACATAGGCAAGCAGATTAGCGATGTCACCGAACTCTGTTTGAATATCATAATCATCGCGCAGAATGTCATAGACCTCAATCCCGGCAAGCCCTGTCGAGCGCGTGAAAATGGAGAGTTTCGTTGTATCGAAATCGTAAACTGCAGCATTATCAATCAGTTCGCTCCCATAGGCATAGTAATCTCCGATGGCATTGATCTCATCACGCGCATAGGCGACAAGATCGATGATCTTATTAATGATCTCCCGTCCGCGCAGTGCAAGATTGCGCCGACTAATGTCAAGACTCACAAGGAGTAAATAGGAAGCACTGGTCGTCTGAGTAATGTTGATGATTTGATGAACATAGCCCGGTGCCATAGCGGTACCGCAAAGCAGGATGGAACTCTGTGTGAGCGACCCACCAGATTTGTGCATGCTGATTGCCGCCATATCCGCACCTGCATCCATTGCAGAAACTGGCAGACGATCACTGAAATATAGATGTGTACCATGCGCCTCATCGACGAGTACCTTCATTCCATGGGTATGTGCAAGTGTCGTAATTGCCCGTAAATTAGAGCAGATACCGTAGTATGTCGGATTGTTAACAAACACAGCTTTGGCATCGGGATGTCTGGCAATCGCCGCGGCCACATCTTCCACGCGCATCCCAAGTGCAATCCCAAGTGTATCATCGATGCCAGGATTAACATAAATCGGAATTGCCCCACAGAGAATCAATGCATTGATTGCGCTGCGGTGCACATTACGCGGCATGATAATCTTATCACCGCGCTGCACTGCAGAAAGAACCATTGTCTGCACTGAGCCTGTCGTCCCACTGACCATAAAGAAAGCATGAGAAGCACGAAAAGCCTCTGCAGCAAGGATTTCCGCATCACGAATCACAGAAATGGGATGGCAGAGATTATCGAGCATCTTCATCGAGTTCACATCAACATCAAGACAAGTAGTGCCAAGAAAGGAAGCAAGCTCTGGATTGCCGCGCCCACGCTTATGCCCAGGCACATCGAACGGAACAAGACGCGCACGTTTCATGCGGTCAAGAGCCTCCTGTATGGGTGCACTTTCCTGCGAGAGATATGGCATTACCGTTCCTCCGTGAGAAGGTATGATACGAGATCATCATAACTGTAGTCCCCTGCAAGTTCCTTGATCTTCACCCAGCGCACAGCTTCCTCTACGTCCTTTCGCTTTGGCATCCCAGCAGGTCGATATGGCTTCAGCTGCAGTACATTATGTGCAGATATAGGGAATCCACTCCGCTCTATCACGAAATCTATATAATCCGTACGCGGTGCATCATTCAGATATTGTATGGCTTTGTCATAGGAACGATACATTGCATGTATTGATTTTTCTTTATCCTGAAGTGCAACATCCGTAAATACAATCACGCCTGGATTGATGGAAAGATCTCCTGAGCCAGTGATATAGCGACCACCTGATGCAGCAGCAATGCTTGCCATAGGCTCCGGGAGAACCGCAGCAGAGAGATTTCCGCTTTGTAGCATCTCAAGGCGCACGGGAATCTGCGGAATGACAATTTTTGCAATATCCTGTTCGCGCATTCCGTTGGCTGCAAGAATTTCATCTGTCACATACTCGATGATTGTATTACGAGATACAGCAATCTCCTTACCGCGCAGATCACCAACAGAAGCGATACCAGAATCATTGCCCGCGATGAGGTTGTAATTCCCGTCTGTATAGGATGTCGCATGCACGGAAAATCCACCCGAACGAGCAAAAATAACAGCGAGCAGATCAGAAACCGCTCCATCGAGATTTCCGCTCTGTAATGCCGCATCACGCTCCATCGCGCTCTTGAACGACACAAGGTCAACCTCCACACCTTCTTCGGAAAAATAACCACGCTCTGCCGCAATGATGAATGGAATCGAATCTGTATCGGGCATTAATCCAATCGTCAGTTTCGGAAGCAGTTCCGCCTTATTTTCTTCCGATGCAGTTCCACAGCCGGCTATGAGGAGCAAAGCAAAGATGAATACCGCAGCAAAAAATCTCTTCATCATGTATCCCTTCTACTCTGCTTTATATGTACCCGCTCCGTGCTCCCGCTGCATATGTTCGCATAGATAACGCAATGTCCATAGCGTATTATACGGTGTAATGACAGATTTATAGATGATGCGCGGAATTCCTACAGCCTCTAGGGAGGCGAGCACTTTCGTCAAGCGCTTCCCCTGTATATGCTCAAACAGCACTACCTCATGTGGAAAGTCAAAAGGCTCCTCAGTATTCCCATCTGCCGGACGATACCCCTTATATCCAAGAAGAAACCCAATCTTCTCACGCCACGCAGTTTTCTCCAGCACCTGTACACGAATGCGGTGCGCACGAAACACCTCCTGTGCTGGCATAAGATATTCTGTGGGAAACTGATAGAGCAGTACACGCTCCTCACGTTTTGCCATATTCTTTTACCATTACTTAGCTGGACAGTCCGCGCATCAGCAGATAGGTCACAAGTTCATCGAGAGAAACTTCCTCCTCCAGCATCTTTTTCTCTAACGATGTACGCAGCGTCTTTGGCAGACGCACAGTCAAAAATCCACTCATGACAGGCGTCTGTACAGATTCTGTATCAGCAGGTTTTACTTGTGGTGTCTTCTTCGTCTTGGCAGCAGGCTTCTTCGGTTCATTTGCCGCCTTAGTCTCCTCGGATAATTGATCCGAGTCCTGTTTCTTTATCTGATTTGATGCACGTTTTTTCTGCTCTGCAGGTTTTACCTCCGTGTTATCAGCAGCAAGTCTCTGCCCCATTTTTGCTTTATCCTCTACAGTTTTTTTCTTCGCCATGGGCGATCCCTCCCGCTTCTCCTCAGATTTCTTCGCTGTTATACGTTTATTTTCCTTGTGTTCTGGCGGATAGACAAAGAATTCATTGTACGCATTGCGCAAATCTTCGCTCGCCTGCTTCGTTCCCACTCCGATGATATAGGATGGATCCTCTGCATTCAGTGACTCCGCAATTCTCACGAAATCTGAATCCGTTGTTATAATAAAATACTTTCGTACACCTTCCTGATAGAGAATCTGTGCAGAATCATAGAGTGCAGAATCAAGTGAGTTTTTTCCATAGAATGTCCTACTGATCTGCCGAAATGTAAAATCGGGGTACTCCATGAGGCGATCCCATCGCTTCTGCTCCGGATGTGCCTCCCAATCGGAAACAACAATCATACGGCAAGGCTGATAACGCTGGGCCTTATCAATGGTATATTGAAGCATCTCAATGGGAGCGTTTTCAATATCATAGAGGATTGCTACCGTGTCACTGCTTGAATCAAGCATCATATGCCTCTCATCACTCCGTCTCATCGGCAAAAGATTGTTTGGCTCGCTGCACAAGGAAAGTCTCTTCCAGTTCAAGTACCTCTGCCTGTCGGAGACTTTTTTCTGCCATACGAATCGTTGTTGCATTTTTATCCGTCATCCACGCAGCGTAGCCCTCTGCATAAGAAATATGAAGATCACAGATCTTAAGGCGCAGTTGATGAAGGCTCTTCATTGTGCGCGGCACCTGAACAGAAGATAATTCTTCCCTGCGCGTCTGCCAATCTGTAAGAATATCCTGCTCCATGATCGTACGTGCTGTATCCCTTGTTTTCTGATTACCGAGCGCTCCGGCAGTCAGCGTACTATAAAGGCGTATTTTAGCAAGACCAACACTATGATTATGTCTTGCGATGATTGATTCGGTCTCCTGTAAATAGCGCTCCACATGGGCACGTCGAGCAGTCCCTAAGAACACAGCGTATTCGTATAAGTTTTGAATACGAACGACCTGCCAATCACCATCTTCCGATGGTACAAGTTCGGCCTTAAATGTAAAATCCGCATCTGCTTCTGATTGATGTGCTAGTATATCAGCTGTAGCTGTCTGTCCATTCTCATCGGCTGCCAGGTGAACGATACTACGCAGTGTGAGATCCTGTAAACCTGTGCGCAGCAAAATATTTTCTGTTTCTCCATCCCCCGTACTGCTGTCAGAAGCAGCCCATTCCCCCGTTGATAGGCGCAAATCAATCGCATCTCGCAGCATTTTTGCGAAGGCAGGCTTCAACATTTTGGTAAAATCATCAAGCACAGCAGAATCTTCACGTGAATGCCTAAAATCCATCTCCATCATTCCAGCCATAAACTCATCATAGCCGGAATCCAATATAGAATCCAGCCGGACATAGCGATGGAACATTTTCACATCCTGTGTATCTAAAGCTGTCTCAATGGATTTAAGTGCATAATTGGGTGTTTTAGTATAGACGCGAAAATACCAAAAGAGTCCAGTAAACATTAATATTACGCCTAGTATCAAAGCGCAGACGATTTTTACTTTTACAGAACGGCTCATCTTTAACACCTCTCCCTATCTCGCATCAGATATACCATTCGCTACAACATCAATGACCCCACCACCCAATACAATATCATCCTCGTAAAATACAATAGACTGTCCTGGTGTCACTGCTCTCTGCAGCTCAGAAAACTGAACCAACACACGCCCCCTTAAATGAGGCATAATACGTGCCGGAGCATCACACTTCCCATAGCGAATCTTAGCCCTTACCTCACGTACAGATTGTAAATCGTGCCACATAGTCCAGTTCATATCTGTGGCTATGAGCTGCGCAGCATAAACATCATCCGATTTCCCCACAACAACATGATTTTGTTTGGCATCCAAGGCAATGACGTAGAATGGGGCCGGCGCAGCAATACCTAGTCCTCTGCGCTGGCCAATTGTATAAAACGCAAGCCCTGCATGCTGTCCAAGAACATTCCCTAAGCAGTCAACAATATTTCCAGGTCTACAGCATTCTGGACGCTTCTCCCTCATATACGCTTTATAATCATCATTCGGAACAAAACAGATCTCTTGACTCTCCGGCTTATGTGCCACGGGCAGATGATATTCTTCCGCCATACGGCGCGTGTCTTCCTTCTTGTAGATACCAAGCGGCAACAGAACACGTGCCAGTATCTTCTGATTGAGATGATAGAGCACATAAGACTGATCTTTTGATAAATCCAATCCCTTGCGCAGACGATATATGCTTCCCCCATCACAGTCGATACGCGCATAATGCCCTGTGGCAACATAGGATGCACCAAGTTCTTCAGATTTGTGCAAAAGCCCCTCAAACTTAATATAACGATTGCATGCAATGCATGGATTCGGCGTACGCCCACCTAGATACTCATCTAAAAAATAATCAATGACAGAACGCTGAAATGGCTCTGTAAAGTCCATAACATAGTGCGGAATCCCCAAAACATCCGCTACACGACGCGCATCATCCACACTGCTCAGCGAACAGCAGCTCCGGTCATTACAGGGATCAGCATCGCGACTCTCATCGGATAGACGCATGGTTACACCGACAACATCATATCCCTGATCTAAAAGCAGAGCGGCTGTCAGAGAACTATCTACGCCACCACTCATTGCGACGACAACACGCGCCCTCCCCATCTTCCTCCTCACTTTCCCCCTCAAATAGCAACATACCACTACAGCTCCCTTAAATTTGCGTTTAAGTATAGCATTCGCAATAGAAAAATACAAGATGTGGTATTTCCCTAAAATCCCCTACACAAAATAGATTTTTTTGTTATACTGAAAAGAGTTACATACTAAAAACAGGGGGAAATCCATGCAGACAATTGGCATCATTGCAGAATACAATCCCTTTCACCATGGGCATCATTTTCAACTCGAAGAAGTACGTCATAAACTTCCATCAGAAAGTGGAGTCATCATTGCCATGAGCGGCAGTTTCACACAACGTGGAACTGTAGCTATCTTAGATAAATGGGCGAGAGCACGACACGCCGTTGCAGGCGGTGCAGATCTCGTCATCGAAATCCCCTTTGTTTTCTGCTGCCGCAGTGCGCAGGATTTTGCACGAGGTGGTGTGTCCCTGCTTGCAAAACTCGGTATCGTCAAATATATAGCCTTTGGTACGGAAACAGATGACCTATCAATTCTGCAAAAAATTGCCAATCAAATTGATACGGCAGAAATCCAACACCAACTGAATGAGCGCATCGCAAATGGATATTCCTATGCTGTATCATTGGAACAGTCGCTGATGCAGTATAGTGAAATCTCAAAATCCATACTGCGTACACCAAACAATATTCTGGCAATCGAGTACTTACGTGCCCTTCGTACTATGGCACCGAATATCCGCCCCATTGGCATACAGAGAACAATTCCGCATAACGATAAAATATTGCACAATGGAATCACAAGTGCGTCGTCCATTCGCAATGCAATTTACATGAATCCCCCTCCATGGGAGACGCTCAAACAAAATGTGTCATCATCTGTATTACATGACCTATCTGTCTTATATTCGACGGGGCTTCCTTCCCACGAATCCCTGCTGTTGCTTTTGAAATATATATTTCTCTCATTGGCTCCGAATGAACTGCAGCATATTTATGGTATTTCCGAAGGGATTGAAAACAGAATACGCCGCATTCTGTTTATGGCAGCAAATTATAATGCATTCCTCCGATCCGCCTCAACAAAACGATATACACGCAGCCGTATTGCAAGACTCATCCCATACATTCTCCTCCATATACAAAAAAAACAGCTTGAAAAATTCGATGCACAAGGCGCAGCTTATGTAAGACCTTTGGCGTTCAACGAACGCGGCAGAACCATACTCCGTTCCATAAAAGAGCATACAACGCTCCCCATCATTACACGAACAGCAAGTTTTTTAAAATCAGAGCCGTATCAGCAGCACACAATACTTCAGCAAATGCTCTCTTTTGATATACGGGCAACGGAACTCCGTTTACTGACAATGCCGATTCCCCCTCATTCCCGTACCGACTTTCTCATCTCACCACAATTTATCTCATAAAAAGTCCTGTGTCGTTTAGAAAAGGCGATTTACATGAAGAAACAAATCCAACTTTCCAAACTCCTCGTCACACGTTGCCTGCTAGAAGATCCAATGATGATCAAACTACAGCACGTTATCTCAGATGATATGCATATTCCATATGCACAAGAAGAATGTATTGCGCATCTGATTGCGGTAGGGGAACAACTCGGTCTGAGCGGGAATTTGCTCAGTCATTATCTCATTTATGCATTAACCCATACGCCTAATATCGTTTCCGAGACCATAGACCGCACGGGGATGTTTCCCAGTGACAGCCTGTATAACGCTTTTGGTCATGACATTTCCTTACTCTACCCACTGCTTTCTGAACCGACCAGCACATTTCTGAGTGCAGCATTTTTAGATGACTATATGCCGACAAAGATCATATACAATAAAGTGCAGGATTCTTTTATGGCTCAGCTCAAAGCAGCAAAATCATCAGAGGCGTATGCCAAAGAGCTTCTCGCATTCTACATGCGATACGGTTACGGAGATCTCGCCACATATGCTGCTTTCCGTTGGAATGATGATAAAAACAACATCTGTGGAATCCAACACTTCGAACAGATACAGATGAATGATTTGATCGGCTATGAGCGGCAAAAGGAACAGATCATCCAAAACACGCTTGCCTTTGTAAGTGATAAACCTGCCAACCATGTCCTGCTTGTTGGTGCGCGCGGTACAGGAAAATCTTCAGCGGTTAAGGCACTTATCAGCATGTTTGAAGATAGCAGACTGCGCCTCTTACAGATAACAAAAAGGCAGCTTCAAAAACTGCCCGACATTATGGATATGCTGCGAAATCATATCAACAGGAAATTCATCATCTTTCTCGATGATTTATCCTTCGAGGACTCCGATGCAGCATTCAAAGAAGTAAAATCTGCTATCGAGGGTGGTGTCTCCTCATGTCCACCGAATGTGTGCATCTATGCGACCTCCAACCGTCGGCATCTCATTCGCGAAACATGGCACGACCGTGAGCAGGACGAACTTTATCACGACGACAGTGCCAATGAAACCATCTCACTCTCTGACCGCTTTGGGCTTATCATTCACTATCATACGCCAAACCAGAGTGAATATCTGGCGATTATTGACCATCTGTTGAGACAGAATGGCATCGAACTCACACCCGAAGAACTGCACATCGCAGGACTGCGTTGGGAGATGACGCACAGTGGACGCAGTGGACGCACAGCGAAGCAATTTGCTACACACTATCTTGGCAATCACTGAGTATGTTGTCAGCAATACACGGAGAGTGCCTGCGGAACAGTCTTTATGCGCAATGGAAGAAGCGGCCCGCATTCGCCGTCCAAATCACTGCAAAGTTCTTGTTCTGTTTGAATTTCAAACGTATTGGCACGGATATGTAAAATATTCTCCTTTTCTGTTACTGGCCTACCCGAAAACAGGTCTGCAGCAACAGACATAAATTGCGGCAGGCCTGTTTTTTTTACTGCAAGAAGATCCAGCATACCATCATCCACAGAAATATTCGTACCAATATGCTTCATCCCTGCAACAACAGGACTGTTTGCAATAACAAAGAGAAAAATTTCCTCTTCATACACTACTCCATCCGCTAAAATATGGACCGGAAATGTGCGCAGGCGCGAAATCTCGCCGATCCCTTTCAGATAGTAGGCAATCCGCCCTAACGCATTCTTATATGCGGATGTTACCTCATGGGCAATTCCTGTCAGCACACCCGCACTGACAACATTGACAAAATACTGTCCATGCCCTTCAATCAATCCCAGATCCACACGGCGGGACTCATCTGCCGCAATCCGCTCAATATACCCTTCCCAACCGCTCCGAATCCCCAAATAAGTTGCAAAATCATTCGATGTCCCGCTGCCAAGAATCCCAAGCGGCACATCCATATCTGCTTCAAGCATCGCATTCACAACGGTGTGGACTGTACCATCCCCCCCTGCTGCAATCACACCATTGGGACGAATTTCGCGAAGAAAATGTCCTATATTATCCTTCCCTTTCCCACACGTACGATATGGACATAGCATAATTTCATGCTGCTGAAAAAGCTCAATCAATCCATCCAATTTCCCCTTAAAAAGTGCATGCCCAGAAACGGGATTATAAATCAATCCAAGCATTCTCATGCCTTAAAAACCCCTATCCTCTGCAGAAATCGAATGCCAATATCTCCAATCATCGGCAGGCGGCGCAAGTCATCCTCAATGAGCCCCCGCAAGAGAATCATCGCAGTGACATAGATACCACAGCCAAAAAATACAGCACCGAACGTCGATATGGCCGCAATCTGCCACCATGCCATCGTCCACGTATAGAAAGCATAAACCGAAGCTGCCATAATTCCCGCTGCACATATCGTCTTAAGAAGTTGCAGGAACTCTATGCGATAGCCGATGAATCGATAAATAAAATACAGATTGATAAGTGCAGCAACGCCCATATCTGCTGCCGTCGCCCACGCGGCGCCCATGATACCGAGCCACGGGATTGCTGTTAGATGCCAGTTTAAAAAGACCTTTGCTGCTGCTGCGAGGAGCATATTGACCATGGGAATTGTCGGATGCCCTAGCCCCTGAAGAATCCCAGTAGATACCTGATGCAGCCCAAGCAGAATGATACTCACAGCAGAGATCATAACAGCAGGGCCCGCGCCTGGTGCATTATAGATCAGCGAAGAAATCGGTGTTGCAAGCATAAAAACGATAACAAAAGCTGGAAAGCAAACAAAATTCGAAATACGTACAGAAGCTGCTGTTTGGTTGTAGACACGTGTACTGTCGCCAAGGACCCGTGATTCTGAAATCGCCGGAACAATACTCATCGCCATAGAAGCTGTGAGTATCGTTGCAAGATTCACGAGAGGAACTGCCATGCCATTCAGATAACCAAAGAGTTCCGTTGCTTCACTGATGCTGTATCCTGCTGCTTCAAGACGCTGCGGAACAATCATAAGATCGAGATTTGAGACGACGGGCAGCATGATGCTCGCAGCTGATACTGGCAGCGCCAATTTAAAAATACGCCTTATAATAGAGCAGCGGGATTCATAATCAGCCCCCGATAAAGGTTTTAGATCCGTGCCATAGTCACGAGCGATATCCCGCTCGAGCCTTATGTGAAAATAGATCAGTACTATTAGTCCCGTCACTGCTCCGGCAAATGCACCGAGTGAAGCCCCTGCTGCTGCATAATCCAATCCCCACGGCATAAGCACGCTCGCGAGCACAATCATCGTCACCACACGGAAGATTTGCTCCACAATCTGCGATACCGCTGTCGGCGTCATACGCTGCCACCCTTGCAGATAGCCACGAGAACTTGCAAGCAATGTCACGAAAAAAACCGTAGGCGCAAGTACGACAACGGCTTTATATGCGCGTGCATCACGAATGAGTTGCCAGTCAATCAGCCAATCCGCAGCAAGATATGTTAAAATTGAAAAAAATATCCCCGTAAAGAGCATGAGCATCATGGAGATGCGAAATACACGCTTTGCCCCATAGATGTCTCTTAATGCAACACGTTCTGCTGTAATGATAGAAATAGCGACAGGAACGCCTGCCTGAGACACTGTCATAGCAAAAAAATATATGGGAAAAGCCATCTGGTAAAGCCCGATCCCTTCACCGCCAAGAATGCGGGATACGAAGATCCAGTTTAACGAGCCGATCACCTTGACGACAAAACCTGCAATCGTTAAGACAAAAGTTCCTTTGAGAAAGGATTCTCCCTTACTGCTTTTCCCTTCAGCAACATCTATCTCACGAATGAGAAACACCGCCTCAATCTGATATTTGATCTTATACATCTATTATGTAAGTTAAGATACTCTTGAATTATAGCATATGCCTTCCCGTGTAGCAATGTACATCATGTGTATCTGAAAGACTTTTCTATATGTTCATTTATGCAGAAAAGCTGACAGCATATCACCCAATAGGCAATATACTGTCAGCTTTATAAATATAACATTACTTTGTTTTGAACGTAAAATTAGAGCCGTCAAAACCAATCTCTACAACATCGCCGCTGCGAATATCTCCTGCAATAATTCTTTTTGAGAGTGCCGTTTCAACTGTATGTGTGAGCAGTCGACGCAATGGACGTGCTCCAAAATCAGGATCAAATCCCTGTTCAGCGAGGGCAGCAAGGACATTTCCATCCCACGTAAGCTCAATATCTGTTTGCAGTTCTAAATGTTTCCCAAATGCTGTAAGCATAATGTCTGCAATATGTCTCACATCATCTTTACTGAGCGCCTTGAACACAACTATGTCATCAACCCGATTAAGGAACTCTGGACGGAAATAGTCTTTAAGAAGTGTATGCACCGCCTCTGCAGCTGTCTCATAATCTTTGCTCAGGATCTCATGCGAACCGATATTGCTTGTCATGATAATGACGGTGTTCTTAAAATCAATCACACGCCCTTTGCCATCTGTAAGGCGCCCATCATCAAGAATCTGAAGCAGTACATTAAATACATCACGGTGTGCTTTTTCAATCTCGTCCAACAAAACAACACTGTACGGACGACGACGAACAGCCTCTGTAAGCTGTCCTCCTTCATCATATCCAACATAGCCGGGAGGCGCTCCAATGAGACGAGAAACACTGTGCTTCTCCATATATTCACTCATATCAATGCGGATCATGCTTCGTTCATCATCAAAGAGTGCTTCTGCGAGCGTCTTGGCAAGTTCTGTTTTTCCAACACCTGTAGGCCCTAGAAATATGAACGAACCAATCGGTCGATGGGGGTCTTTGATTCCGGCACGCGCGCGTAAAATCGCCTCACTGACAACAGTTACAGCCTCATCCTGGCCAATAACACGCTTATGAAGAATGTCTTCCAGATGGAGCAGTTTCTCACGTTCGCCTGTCATCATCTTTGCAACAGGAATCCCCGTCCAACGACTGACAACACGTGCTATATCCTCCTCTCCGACCTCCTCTTTAAGCATCCGTTCACCTTCAGACTGGGCGGTAATCGTCGCTTCTTCTTCAGCAAGTTTTTTCTCAAGTTCAGGCATCTTGCCATATTTCAATTCAGAAGCACGTGCTAAATTTTGAGCACGCTCTGCAGCCTCCATTTCTCCACGCACTTCATCCATCTCTTTCTTGATGGCCCTGACACGAAGAATAGACTGCTTCTCACCTTCCCATTTCTCTTGCAGTTTTTTCTCCTCCGCATAGAGAGATTCTTTTTCTGCAATCAAAGCAGTGAGCTTTTCCTTTGATGTCTCATCCGTTTCCTTTTTCAGCGCCTCCTCCTCAATATCAAGCTGAAGAATCTTACGGCGAATCTCATCAAGCGGCGCCGGCATAGACTCGATTTCCGTCCGCAGCTTTGCTGCTGCTTCATCAACCAAATCGATCGCCTTGTCTGGCAGGAACCGATCGGAGATATAACGATCGGATAGCATAGCAGCTGCTACAAGTGCTGCATCACGGATGCGAACACCATGGTGTACCTCATAACGCTCCTTCAGTCCCCGTAAAATAGAAATCGTGTCCTCGACACTGGGTTCCCCTACCATCACAGGTTGGAAACGCCGTTCCAGCGCCGTGTCTTTTTCGATATATTTCCGATATTCATTTAGTGTCGTTGCACCAATACAACGCAGTTCTCCACGTGCAAGAAGTGGTTTTAGGAGATTCCCGGCATCCATAGCTCCTTCTGCTGCGCCTGCACCGACAACGGTATGTACCTCATCAATGAAGAGAAGAATCTGTCCTTCAGACTTCGCAATTTCATTCAGTACCCCCTTGAGACGCTCCTCGAACTCACCGCGAAACTTCGCACCTGCAACGAGTGCGCCCATATCAAGCGAATAAAGAGTTTTGTTCTTCAAAGACTCAGGAACATCTCCACCAACAATACGACGTGCAAGCCCCTCAACAATTGCTGTTTTGCCAACGCCGGGTTCACCAATGAGCACCGGATTGTTTTTGGTACGCCGTGATAGAATCTCAATGGTTCTTCGAATCTCTTCATCACGCCCTATCACGGGGTCAAGTTTATTCGCACGTGCTGCTGCCGTAAGATCGCGTCCATACTTTTCAAGGGACTGATACCCTTCCTCCGGATTATCGCTTGTGACATTTTGTTTTCGATTTTTTTGAATTGCTGTCTGCACGGCGTTTTTGGTCAACCCAAACTCGCGTGCAATCGACTGTACTTCATCACTGCCGTCCGAAACAACCGCGAGAAGCAAATGTTCTGTTGATACATAGTCATCCTTCATTGACTTTGCAAATGCTTCTGCGCGCCCAAGAACACGCACCATATCCATCCCCATACCAAGACGGTTTGTTCCACGCACACTCGGCAGATTCGAAAGCTCCTTTTCAAGCCGCGCTTTAAGCAGGGGGAGATCGGTTCCACAAACCTTAAATATTGTCGCAAGCAACCCCTCCGGCTCCTTCGCAAGAGCAAGCAGTACATGTACTGATGTAATCTCCTGATGGTACCTCATGGCAGCAATTTGCTGTGCAGACTGTACTACCGAAAGGGTTCGTGTTGTATATTTATCCTGTTCCATACTATTACCCTCCATATCATCATTCTAACCTTTTCTGACCATTATAGCACAATAAGTCAAAAAGTCAAATATAATTTTGATTTTTTGACTTATTAACATAAATGCGTTTACAAATATAAAGCAAAAACGAGTAAAAAGTTTTCTGGCTATACTTGAAAAAGTGCTATTCTTTGATATGATGGATAAGGTTCTATATTCATCATATGGAGGGTCTTATATTATGAACATTATTGAAGTAACGGAAGCAACATTCGAAGCTGAGGTATTACAAGAAGAAAGATTTGTTGTTGTTGACTTTTGGGCAACTTATTGTATGCCTTGTCAAATGCTTACACCCATTTTAGAAGAGCTTGCTACCGAGCGGCCTGATATTAAATTCTGCAAAATCAACATGGAAGAGGCTCAAAGTATTGCAGAAAAATACGATATTATGACACTGCCCATTCTTATTTTTTTCAAAAATGGAAAAGTTGTCGATGAATCCATTGGTCTCATCTCAAAAGAACAGCTCCAGTCCTTTCTGAAATAAAGCTTGATTAAAAAAATCAATCAGACGACATCTGTCATCTGAAGTCAACAAAATCGAACACATGAAATTCATTGTAAGGACTGTATTTATAAAATAAACCGTGAAATATCATGGTCACCTGCGATGTCTGCCAGACATTGATCCACATAGGCAACATCAATAATAAATTCCTTTTCTGTAAGATCCGGTGCATCAAAGGAAATCTGCTGCAAGAGTTTTTCGAGGAGCGTATAGAGACGGCGGGCCCCGATGTCCTCTGTCTGTTCATTGACATGTTCGGCGAGTTCTGCAATACGGCTCGTGGCATCGTCTCGAAAGTTCAGCGTGATCCCTTCAACACCAAGGAGCGCACTGTACTGCTTAATCAGTGCATTCTTTGGTTCTGTAAGGATCCGTTCAAAATCACTCTTGACAAGAGATTTCAATTCAACACGAATGGGAAAACGTCCCTGTAGTTCCGGTATGAGATCGGATGGCTTTGCAATATGAAAGGCGCCTGCAGCAATAAAGAGGATATGGTCTGTTTTCACGGGGCCATATTTCGTGACGACTGTTGATCCCTCTACGATGGGAAGGATGTCACGCTGAACACCTTCACGCGAAATGTCCGCTCCTGCCGTATGACCATTACTCACAGCAACTTTGTCAATCTCATCGAGGAATACAATGCCGCTGTACTCTGCGGCATGAACGGCTTCCTCTGCGACAATATCCATATCAATTAGTTTATCCGCTTCCTCTGCTGCAAAAATCCTGCGTGCCTGTGCAACGCTGACCTTTCTTTTTCGATGAGTCTTAGGGACAAGTCTTCCAATCATCGACTGCAGGTTGTCGCTCATACTCTCCAAAGAAGATCCAGCAAACATCCCCGCCATGGGACGTGCTGGTTCTTCCACATCAATTTCAATGATGTCATTCTCAAGCTCACCGCTGCGGAGGCGTTTACGCATCCACTCACGTCCTGCCTGATATTTCGGAGGGTCCTGCATCTCTTTCTTTTCATCTTCTCCAGATCCAAAGAGACTGCCCAATGGATTGGCAGATTTTTTTTGTTCCGGAACAAAGACATCGAGGAGACGCTCTTCGGCATGTTCTCTTGCCTTTTCCTGAACTTCCTCCAGCTTTTGATGGCGTACCATACGTACAGAGGTTTCTACAAGATCTCGAACAATGGATTCTACATCACGTCCAACATAACCGACTTCCGTGAACTTAGTCGCCTCTACCTTTAAAAATGGTGCTCGTACGAGACGGGCGAGACGGCGAGCGATCTCTGTTTTGCCAACACCAGTCGAACCAATCATGAGAATATTCTTCGGTATGATGTCCTCCCGCATATCGGCATCAATCTGTTGGCTGCGCCAACGATTGCGCAGTGCAATGGCGACAGATCTCTTTGCCTCATGCTGTCCCACAATGTATTTATCGAGTTCGGCGACGATTTCGCGCGGTGTTTGTTCATTGACTCCAATACTCATGACGCCAGTTCCTCCACATGAATGTTGTGATTTGTATAGACGCAGATGTCTGCTGCGATGGACAACGCCTCTTTTGCAATGTCCGGCGCCTCCATATCCGAATGTGCCACGAGAGCTCTTGCAGCTGCGAGTGCAAAAAATCCGCCGGAACCGATTGCAGTACAGTCTCCGTCCGGTTCAATGACCTCTCCGCTTCCGGAAATCATCAAGATGCTGCTTTGATCTGCCACGAGAAGCAGAGCTTCCAGCTTGCGCAGTACCTTATCTGTGCGCCAGTCCTTCGCCAGTTCGACAGCAGCACGCTGCAGATTTCCACTGTAGGATTCGAGCTTTACTTCAAATTTCTCAAACAGTGTAAATGCATCTGCAACAGATCCTGCAAATCCCGCAAGAATTTTTCCATGGTAGAGCCGTCTCACTTTCCGGGCGTTGGCCTTCATGATGGCACGCTCACCAAAAGTCACTTGACCGTCCCCAGCGAGGGCTACTTTCCCATTCTTTTTAACAGCAACAATGGTCGTTGCATGAAATATCATCTCTGCACTCCTTTCAGTGATTCCTCCCGAAAGTGATTAAGTTCTGTAAGTGCCCGCGCCGCCAACAAAAGCTTTTTTTGAGGCTTTCGTATGCGGCGGGGAAGGTTTTCAAGGGGTGGAAGAAGTCCAAAATTGATATTCATTGGCTGAAAATGTTGTGGATCGCATGATGTGATGTAATGAGCGAGTGCTCCATGGCAGGTTGTGCGTGGAAACACAAGCGGCATCTCTCCCTGTGCTGCACGCGCAGCATTGCAGCCGGCAACAAGACCCGATGCGGCGGATTCAACATATCCCTCAACACCCGTCATCTGCCCCGCAAAAAAAAGATTCTGCTCTGTTCGCATCTGGAATGTTGGACGCAAATATCGTGGTGCATTGATAAAGGTATTCCTATGCATAACCCCATACCGCAAAAATTCCGCATGCTGTAGGCCAGGGATCATCTGAAAGACTCGACGCTGCTCCGACCATGTCAGGCGGGTCTGGAAGCCCACCATATTGTATATAGACCCCCCTACATTATCCTGCCGCAGCTGCACAACAGCATAGGGGCGTATACCAGTCTCCGGATGTTCCAACCCAACGGGTTTCAATGGGCCATAGAGGAGCGTATCTTCTCCGCGCGCGGCCATTACTTCAATAGGCATACATCCCTCAAAAAAGATTTCTTTTTCAAATGCCTTCGGCCTTGTCTTTTCTGCTGATACAAGAGCCTCCCAAAAGGCATGGTACACAGATTCCGTCATAGGACAGTTGATATATGCCGCCTCTCCTTTGCCATAACGGGAGGCACGATATGCCTGCATCATATCAATACTGGAAAAGTCAATCAGAGGAGCTGCAGCATCATAAAAGTACAGTGCTTCTCCGACAAGTGCATGTATCGCATCTGCAAGAGCCCCGTCCGTGAGTGGTCCCGATGCGATAATGACAACATTATCATCCGTACGCGGGATCTCTGTAATCTCCTCACGAATAACCGTAATCCGTGGGTGTTCTGACAGACGTTCTGTGATGACCGCACTGAATACACTGCGGTCAACAGCAAGTGCGCCGCCTGCCGGCACACTTGCTGTATCGGCTGCCTCCATAATCAGAGAGCCCAGACGGCGCATCTCTTCTTTCAACACACCGACAGCGTTTTCAAGTCCTGCACCACGCAGTGAATTGCTGCATACGAGTTCTGCAAAGGATGCGGTTTTATGTGCTGGCGAACTGCGCTGAGGGCGCATCTCATAAAGCACCACCTCAACGCCGCGTTCTGCTGCCTGCCACGCTGCTTCACTTCCGGCAAGCCCTGCCCCGACGATGACAATCTGCTTCATGCACTTGTTTCCTCTTTGTTGTGCGCTGTTTTTTTCACAGTTGTATTCCTTTTTTTGACGGTTTTCGTTTGCTTCTCCTTGTTCTCTATTGCTGCTCTTGCTGCTGCACGCTCTTTTTGCCGCATGAGTTCTTTCTCGATGGGGCTGTCAATCCGCGACTTACATGCTTCATTGCTGCAATAAAGAACAGCGCGTCCACTCCGATAACGGTGTTTCTGCATGAATGCACCGCATACTTTGCAGCGTTCCTTCTGTGGCTCATCCCATGTCGTATAGTCACAATCCGGATAGCGGTCACATCCGTAAAACGCCCGCCCACGACGGCTCTTGCGCGCGACGATTTTCCCGCCGCATTTTGGACATGATACCCCTGTATCACGCAGCAGTGGCTTTGCATTACGGCACTCTGGAAACCCAGGACACGCGAGAAATTTGCCGAAACGCCCCTGTTTGACAACCATCATCCGACCACATTTCTCACAGGGAATATCCGTTACTTCCTCCGGAAGTTCCACTTCCCCGATGGCATCCTCTGCTTTTTTTAGTGTATCCTCAAATGGAATATAAAACTCCCTAAGCAACACATTCTTATGGAGTGTTCCGTCAGCTACGCCATCCAATTCACTCTCAAGATTCGCTGTAAACTTGACATCCACAATATCCTTAAAATATTCTCCGAGCATATCTGTAACGATAAACCCAAGCTCCGTCGGGCGGAACTGCTTTTCACGACGCTCCACATATCCACGTTTCTGTATGGTTTCAATGATTGGCGCATAGGTACTTGGACGCCCGATCTCCATTTCCTCAAGGGTCTTTACGAGAGATGCGTCATTATAGCGCGGCGGTGGCTCGGTAAAATGCTGCTCTGGGAGGAGTTCTGCAAGCGTGAGCACATCGTCTGCAGAAAGTTCTGGAAGGAGTGTATCTTTTTCTTTCTTGGAAATCTCCGCACCAATATAAACAGAAATATACCCCTTAAACTTGAGTTTGGAACCATGGGCACGCAGTTGATAGTCCCCCGCTGCAATCTGCGCTGCGATGGTATCATAAACTGCGGGCGACATTTGGCTCGCCGTAAAGCGCTGCCAAATCAGTGTATAGAGGCGGAGCTGGTCTCGATTGAGATAGGGCTCGACTTCTGCCGGTGTACGGGAGATGCTTGTCGGGCGAATCGCCTCGTGCGCGTCTTGGGCCTTTTTCCCGGTTGCATAAACATTGGGGTGTGCGGGAATATATTCTTTTCCGTACTCTTCCACAATGTAACTGCGCGCTTCTTCGATTGCTAGATTCGAAATGCGTGTAGAGTCTGTACGCATATAAGTGATAAGTCCCGTCGCTCCGTGCCGTCCGAGTACGATGCCCTCATAGAGCTGCTGAGCAATCATCATCGTACGCCCCGAAGTATATCCAAGTTTGCGCGCAGCATCCTGTTGCAGAGAACTCGTTGTAAAAGGCGGTGCCGCTTTTTTCCTACGCTCACTGCGCTTGACCTCTTTGATGGAGAATTGTTGCTTCGCAAGATCATCTGTGAGTACTTTTGTTTCCTGTGCGCTATGCAGAGATATTTTTTTCCCACGCACATGTGTCAGCTCTGCGGAAAACGTATGCTTTCCTTTTTTGAGTTTTGCATCGACTGTCCAATATTCCTCTGATTGAAACGCTTCAATCTCACGTTCGCGGTCACAGATGAGACGCACGGTAACGGACTGTACCCGCCCTGCCGAAAGCCCCTTGCGTACCTTGCGCCACAGCAGCGGTGAGAGTTTGTAGCCGACAATGCGATCAAGCATACGGCGTGCCTGCTGCGCATCCACCTGATCCATATGAATGGGGCGCGGATGTCGTACTGCTTCCTCTATTGCGGGTTTCGTTATCTCATGAAATACAATCCGACAATGCTCCTCTGGATTAATACCGAGAATAAAGGAAAGATGCCACGCAATCGCCTCTCCTTCACGATCTGGATCACTCGCCAGATAGATTTTATCTGCATCTTTTGCTTCTTTTTTAAGCGCACGAATCAGCTCACCTTTCCCACGAACATTGATGTATTTCGGTGTAAATTCATGCTCTACATCAATACCAAATTGGCTTTTCGGCAAATCCCGCAGGTGTCCCATGGAAGCCCGAACGATATAGTTTTTCCCAAGATGGCGTTCGATGGTTTTTGCCTTGGCAGGCGACTCAACGATAACGAGAATTTTCTTCGATGATTTTCTTTCCGTCTTTTTCGTCTTTTTCGTTGTTTTGTTTTTTTCTGCTTTTGTCTTTCGCACAGAATTTGTCGTAGCCAATCCGTCAGTTCCTTTCAGCACGCCGATAGGCATGCATATCATTTTCTATCACGAGTCCCTTTATCTGCATTTGAAGCAAAAGTAAGGGGAGCTGAGCCGTTATAGCATCTGGGAGGCTGTCTAGGATTTCATCGACCGTGAGCGGATGATCCACAGAAAGCACTTGATAAACATGTTTCTCCTCCAGTGTCATACGTTCCTGCGATGACTGCGGCGGAGGCGCAGCAAGACGCATATCCTCTAAGATTTCCCGCGGGTGTTCCACGAGCCGCGCACCCGCACGAATCAGATTATGACAGCCGCTGCTCTGTGGCGCATAAATGCTGCCTGGAACCGCAAAGATTTCCCGTCCCTCGTTCAGCGCCATTTTTGCTGTAATAAGAGACCCACTGCGCTGTGCAGCCTCAACAACGAGCACGCCCTCAGAAAGGCCGCTGATAATGCGATTGCGTGCAGGGAAAAATGCGGGAAGCGGCCTTGTCCCAGGGGCATACTCTGAAAGAACCGCTCCACCATTTTCGATGATCTGTGCAAGCAGGCGACGGTTCTCCGAAGGATAAGCAATATCTACGCCACATCCAAGAACAGCAACAGTGCGCCCCTTGCGCAAAGCGCCGCGATGTGCGCGTGTATCAATACCACGCGCTGCACCGCTGACCACGGTAACACCCGCACCTGCAAGCGCTTCTGCAAACTCCATCGCAACGCCTTCCCCATAGGCAGTAAATTTACGTGCACCGACAATACCGATGCGGCGTGCATGCGGGACAATGGTACCACGATAGTACAGTACCATTGGCGAGTCAAAAATCTCACGCAAAAGCGTCGGATAAAGATCATCCATGCGCGTCAGCAATGCGATGTCAAAGCGCTGGCAGTCCTCCTGTATTTGCTCCGGAAGATGCGGATGTGCCCGCATATGCCGCGATAATTCCTCTGCTGCACGAAGCGGCAATGTCCCTGTCTGATATAGTTCTCCTGCGGACATTTGCCAAATCTGCGCTGCAGAGGACACTGCGGCACAGAGCCGCGCAAGCCGTACACTCCCCAGATAACGGCATGGAAGAAGTGCCGCTAAATACCATCGATCTGACATTTTTTCTCTGCACGACCTCCATCTTAACGAAATTTATACAAGAATGCAATAAAAAGGATCTATTTTTATTGATTCTTAACGCGGAAATAATTTATCACCAACTGCGTAATAGGCCATAAAAAAAATAAGAACCAAAAGAAACAAATCTTCCACTGTACTTTCTCCTATGAAAAAAGAGGGGCAAAGCCCCCCTCATGTGTTTTAGAATCACAAAACACGACGTGCACCGATATAACAAGCGCCCCAATAGCTGCTATGCAGACTATCAATAACAACCCCACGGCTGGAAGAAGCGTTGATGAACTTCCCATTGCCTAGGTAGATGCCCACATGCGATGGACCATATTCATAGGTCGAGAAGAATACGAGGTCGCCAGGCACCATTTCTGCAGACGAAATAGGATAGCCATAGTCATACTGTGCATCTGCTGTACGCGGCAGATAAATGCCCGCATTCGCAAAGACATATCGTACATAGCCGGAGCAATCAAACCCTGCGGGCGTCGTTCCGCCGAAATAGTACGGAACACCAATATACTGCATGGATTCAGCAATGATCCTCCGTGCGATTGAATTCGAACCACGGCTGACTTGCGGCATCGTTTTGCCCAGAAGTGCTTCATACGTCGATGGCCCCACCATCCCGTCTACAGCAAGCCCCTGTGCTGCCTGAAAATCCTTGACGGCTTCCGCTGTCGCCGGACCAAAGTCCCCATCTGCAACAACGTCATACCCAAAACTAGAAAGCTGCCCTTGAATCTCAGCAACATCTGTTCCTTGATCTCCGAGCTGAAAAGACTCGGCACTTGCAACAGACGCGGAGCAAAACAGCATCATAGACAGCGCAAGTGCTTTAATTTTCTTTCGCAAGCAAACACTTCCTTCCATACGCACGAAATTTACATTTCATATAGACAAAATGACATTGGCTACGAGAAACCATTAAGCCGAGTTCTGTTCCGCCAAAGCGGCGGCGACAATCATTTATCTGGGCCGACGATTGCTCGGCGGCTCAAGCGACGCTACCCGGAAGGATGACGGGCCATCTTATCCCTTCCCTATTTGGTCTTGCTCCGTGTGGGGTTTACCAAAGCCAGTCAGTCGCCTGAACTGCTGGTGCGCTCTTACCGCACCTTTCCACCCTTACCGGCAGTACCGGCGGTTTAAATTTCTATGGCACTATCCCTAAGGTCACCCTCGCTGGACGTTATCCAGCACACTGCCCTGTGGAGCTCGGACTTTCCTCATCTGCATACCACTGGGATATACAGACGCGATTGTCTTGGTCTCTCATACCAATGTAATGAATTATACCACATAGAGTCCATTGGTGTCAAAAGTTTTTTAGGTCTTATGTCATAAAGGAAGATTCAGATATTTAAGGAATCATTGATAATATGTACACTATAAATTGATTTTTTATTTTGGGTTTCTTCCTTTTTATAATGCCTTTCCAATGATTTCCTGTATGTGTGAAAGCCCACGTGTTTGCAGATACTGTGCAAGTCCATCACAAATTTTCATGGTAACACCTGGATCCGAAAAATTTGCTGTACCGACAGCAACAGCAGATGCTCCTGCGAGGAAAAATTCCACAGCATCCTCCCATGAGGAAATCCCTCCCATTCCAATAATAGGAATGCGAACAGCCTGTGCTACCTCCCAGACCATGCGCACCGCGATCGGTCTGATTGCAGGTCCTGAAAGGCCCCCCGTCTGGTTGCCGAGAATGGGACGCCAACGATGGATATCGATCTGCATACCGGTTAGTGTATTGATGAGGGATATGGCATCTGCTCCCGCATCTTCAACAGCAAGAGCCATCTCCCGAACACTGGTTACATTTGGAGAAAGTTTTGCAATGATTGGCTTCTTTGTCTTACAGCGGACGGTACGAACCACAGATGCGGCTGCATGTGGATCGGTGCCAAAAACAATGCCACCGTCTTTGACATTCGGACAGGAGATGTTCAGCTCGACTGCCGCAATATCCGGGACGTCGAGGTACTTTGCAAGGAGGCCATACTCTTCTACAGTACTGCCGGATATATTGATAATGATGTTCATTCCACATTGCCTTATGCGTGGCAGAATCTCTGTCAAAAAGGTATCCACGCCTGGGTTTTCGAGACCGATACAATTGAGCATACCCTGTGGAGTTTCTGCAATACGGATACCATCATTCCCGCGTCGGTTGTGCAGCGTTGTTCCCTTAACCATGACGCCGCCAAGACGTGCAAGATTGACAAAATCTGCATATTCCTCTCCAAACCCAAAAGTTCCAGAAGCGGCAAGTACGGGCGTAGCCATATGGATGCCAGCAATGCAGGTATGGAGGCATGCATCCTGCATTCTATTCTCATCATGCTTCATAGTATACCTCTCTGCTGGAAAATACGGGACCGTCCTTACAAACTTTGCGCCGTCCAGACCGTGTATCAATAGAACAGGAAAGACAGGCACCAAGGCCGCATGCCATACGCCGTTCCAATGATACCTCACAGGGCAAATCATATTCCTCTGCTATGGCAGCAACCCGCTCCATCATGATGGGAGGACCACAGACAGCGATACCATCATAGTTTTCACTTGCAAGAAGATATGGCAGGACGGACGTGACAACCCCCTTCGATCCATAAGAACCGTCATCCGTCGTGATAAACAGCTCATGTACATAGGGAGCATAGAGCGCTTCCCAAAAAAGTTCTGCTCTATTACGCCCGCCCATAAGTACATCAACTGATCCCGCACGTTCCACTGCAAAAAACAATAGTGGCGTAAGTCCCATTCCCCCTCCAACAAGCAGCGGATGGTGCATCGCTGTGTGAAACCCATGCCCAAGAGGCCCCAACACAGAGAGCTGCTCTCCTTTTTTCTGCATGGCAAGAAACATTGTTCCTTGACCAACCGTACGATAAATGAGACGAATCCATCCATCCGAACGAGAAACTTTGGCGATGCCAAGTGGACGCCGCAGAAGGTTCTCTTTCGGCACGGCAACCTCCACAAATTGCCCGGGCATTGCGCTCTTTGCAATGTTTGGCGCATGCAGAGTCAGAATATAAACACCATGAATCGGGCTTTGCTGCTCTATAATGCGTGCCTCTTCTACGTATTTAGGCAAGGTCATCCCCCCCACCAATATAGTCTTGAATTGCAAGCGCATAGACCAGACGGCGCTTGCGTATAAACTCGAGCACACGCAGCACCTCCCACGCCGTATCAAGGGAGGTTAGGCATGCAATCCCATGTTCAACCGTCGCACGACGAATTTTGAATCCGTCTCTAGCAGAGTGCTTTCCCTGTGTAAGCGTATTGATAACCATACTGACCTTGCCGCTCTTAATCATCTCAATGATGTCCGAGCTGCGCTCATGTACCTTGCCAACTACCTCTACGTCGATACCGAGCGAAGCGATGGCCTTTGCCGTCCCTTCTGTCGCCGCAAGATCAAAGTCAAATTCTGAAAATGCCTTGGCGAGCTGCTGCATTTCCTCTTTGTCCTTATCCGCGACAGTAAAGAGAAGGCAGCCCTTCGTCGGGATATTAAGCCCTGAACCGACAATGGCTTTATAGAGTGCACGCGCATAGTGATAATCAAGTCCCATGACTTCACCGGTGGATTTCATCTCAGGTCCAAGCGAAATATCGACATCTGTCATCTTTGCAAAGGAAAAGACGGGGGCCTTCACCGCAACATAGGGACGAGGGGGGATCAATCCCGAATGGAATCCAAGCTCTTTTAGAGATTTCCCCATAGCAACCTGTGTTGCCACATGGACCATGTGGATGTTCGTGACCTTCGATAAAAACGGAACTGTACGACTCGAGCGCGGGTTCACCTCAATGATAAACACCTCATTATGTGCCACAACAAACTGGATGTTAAGCAAACCTTTGACATGAAGAGCAACGGCAAGACGTTTCGTATAGTCTATGATGGTATAGATAACCCGTGCTGGAAGCGTCTGTGGCGGATAGACAGCAATGCTGTCACCTGAGTGTACGCCCGCACGCTCGATATGCTCCATAATGCCCGGAATAACTACATCGACACCATCTGAAATCGCATCTACCTCCACCTCTGTTCCCTGCATATAACGATCGACAAGAACAGGATGATCCGGTGTTACCTTAACTGCGCGCCCCATATAGTCACGCAGTTCCTCCTCATTGTAGACAATTTCCATGGCACGCCCTCCCAGCACATAGGAGGGACGAACCATCACAGGATAACCAATGCGCGCCGCACCTGTGACAGCATCCTCCAGATTTGTAACACTGGTGCCATCTGGACGTGAGATCCCTGTCTGTGTGAGCACTTCATCAAAACGCTCACGGTCCTCAGAGCGGTCGATGTCATTGACAGATGTTCCGTAGACACGAAGGCCTGCGCGTTCAAGTTCCGCTGCAAGATTGATGGCTGTCTGCCCACCAAACTGAACAATCACGCCATCCGGTTTTTCCCGATCGACAATATTCAGCACATCTTCGACTGTAAGCGGTTCAAAATAAAGCCGATCTGAAATATCAAAATCCGTACTTACCGTCTCCGGATTATTGTTGATGATGATGGCCTCTATCCCCATCTCACGCAATGCCCAGACGGAATGCACTGAACAATAATCGAATTCTACACCTTGCCCAATACGGATAGGACCGGAGCCAAGAACAATCACCTTCTTTTTATCCGAGATTGCAGTCTCGTCCTCTGTGCCGCGGAATGTGGAGTAATAATATGGGGTTGCCGCCTCAAACTCCGCCGCACAGGTATCAACCATTTTATAGCAAGGGAGGATCTGATGGGTTAGCCGCATTGCACGGATCTCATCCATATTCTTATGCGTAAGTTCGGCAATTGAAACATCGGCTAACCCAACCCGCTTTGCTGCCGTTAGAAGTTTTGGGGTCAACGGCTCGGCAATCAGACGGTTCTCAATATCTGTGATATGTTTCAGCTTGTGAATAAACCATGGGTCAACCTTAGTCCTGTGCGAAACATCGTGCACCGAGAGCCTATTGCGGCGCAATACCTCTGCGATGACAAAAATCCGCTCATCGTCAATTACAGAAAGATGTTTTTCGAGCCGTCCGTCATCCCATGAAGAAAATCGCTCCATAAAAAGGCGATGAACACCTATCTCAAGCGAGCGAACAGCCTTTAGAATGGCTCCCTCAAAGCTGCGGTCAATGGACATCACCTCTCCGGTCGCCTTCATTTGAGTGCCTAGGGTATGGTCGGCGTAGATGAATTTATCGAATGGCCAGCGGGGAAATTTAACAACACAGTAGTCAATGACTGGCTCAAAGCATGCCTTTGTCTTTTTTGTAACACTATTGACAATCTCATCCAATGTATAACCAATAGCAATTTTAGAGGATACTTTGGCAATCGGGTATCCAGTTGCTTTCGAGGCAAGTGCTGATGAGCGACTGACACGAGGATTGACTTCAATGACATAGTATTGGTCACTTTTCGTATCGAGTGCATACTGCGCGTTGCAGCCGCCTTCTATACCGAGCTCTCGTATGATACGCAGGCTCGCACTGCGAAGCATCTGATATTCGTGATCGGTCAGCGTTTGTGCTGGTGCAACGACAATACTATCCCCTGTATGAACACCAACAGGATCGAAGTTTTCCATGCTGCAAACAGTAATGCAATTGTCATTGCCATCTCGAATGACTTCAAATTCAATCTCTTTCCATCCGGCAACACTGCGCTCGATGAGAACCTGACCAATCATGGAATAGTTAAGTCCCTTGATGACAATACTGACAAGCTCATCTTCATTCTCTGCGATGCCGCCGCCCGTACCTCCCATCGTATAGGCTGGGCGTACGATAACTGGATAGCCGATTTCATCTGCAAATGCAACTGCCGCATGGACATCCTCAACGATGGTACTCTCCGGAATTGGTTCTCCGAGCTTTTCCATCGTCTCTTTGAAGCGCTCCCGATCCTCCGCCTTTTCAATGGCGTCCAGAGATGTGCCGAGTAATTCTACACCATACTTTTCTAAAACTCCATGCTCTGCAAGCTGAACGGCTAGATTGAGGCCTGCCTGTCCACCAAGCGTCGCGAGCAGACCATCCGGTTTTTCCTTCGCGATGATCTCTGTCAGAAAATCTAGTGTCAGTGGCTCAATATAGACCCGATCTGCAATATTCGTATCTGTCATAATTGTCGCAGGATTGCTGTTAACAAGAACGACCTCAAGATCATCTTCCTTCAGCGCGCGGCAAGCCTGCGAGCCGGCATAGTCGAACTCCGCCGCCTGCCCAATGACAATGGGGCCAGAGCCAATGACCATGACTTTATGTAAATTCTCCTTGCGCGGCATACTGCTCATACCCCCTTCATCAAATCCCAGAATGCATCAAAAAGATACATATTATCATCCGGCCCCGGTGATGCTTCCGGGTGATACTGCACAGAAAAAATCGGCAGCTCTGTATGGCGGAGCCCTTCGATGGTTTCATCATTCACATTTATATGTGTAACTGTAAGTGGACATCCCGCAAGAGATGTGGGATCAACGGCGTAGCCGTGATTCTGTGCGGAAATCTGTACCCTTCCTGTCTGCAGATTCTTGACCGGCTGGTTCCCGCCACGATGTCCGAACTTCATCTTATAGGTCTTTGCCCCAAAGGAAAGTGCAAGGAGTTGATGTCCAAGACAAATCCCAAAAATTGGCTTCTTTCCTACAAGCTTTTGAATCTCTGTAACAATCTGCGGTACATCTTGGGGGTCGCCCGGCCCATTTGACAAGAAGATGCCATCGGGATTTAGTGCAAGTACTTCCTCTGCCTTTGTTTGTGCAGGAACAACCGTAATCTGCGCACCGATGCGGCGCATATTCTCTAGAATACTACGCTTGACGCCAAAATCCATCGCAACGATATGGGGCGCGTTAGGGTGATCGGTCTCCAGTGTATATGTATCCGGCGTCGTCACGAGCCCGACAACGTTACGCGGAAGCTCTGCCGTAAGCAGCTCCTTGAGCTCTGTCTCAGATACTCCCTCGGATACAATCACACCTTTCATTGCACCGGCAGTACGTATATGCCGTGTAACTGCACGCGTATCCACATCATAGAGGCAAGGAATCTCATTCTTCTCCAAAAATGACGCGAGTGTTCCTTCGAGCTGCCAGTTGCTCGGACAATCGCAAAGCTCTCCTATGACAAACCCGCGTACGAAGGAACGGCGCGCCTGCATAAATTTCTCTGCGACACCGTAATTTCCAATCAAAGGGTAGGTCATAGTAAGAATCTGTCCACAAAATGAGGGATCTGTGAGGCTCTCCTGATAGCCTGTCATAGTCGTTGTAAAGACAACCTCTCCCATGGTTTTTGTATCCTCATGCAGCAGCACGCCCGAAAAGGCCGTACCATCTGCCATGATAAGTTTTCCTCTCATTGAATTACAGTCCCATCCTTCATTACAATCCGTCCGTCGACAATCGTCATAACGGCTTTCCCTTTGAGTGCACGACCAATGAAGGGCGCGTGGCTCCCTTTCGTATAGAAAGCTTTCTCATCCACCGTCCAGCAAAGTTTCAGATCGATCACCGTTACATCTGCTGGTGCACCCACACGAAGAGTACCTCCTTCAAGCTGAAATACACGTGCCGGTGCATATGTCATACGTTCAATCAGCGTTTCAAGTGTTATCTTCCCCGTATGGACAAGATCAGTCAAGAGCACACCGAGCGCCGTCTCAAGCCCTGGAAATCCGCTGGGCGCATAGATATACTCCCGATCCTTATCTTCACGGGCATGCGGTGAGTGATCTGTTGCAACCATATCAATCGTTCCATCGGCAAGGCCTGCAACCATTGCCGCGACATCCACTGTGGTACGTAGCGGGGGATTGACCTTTGTAGAGCTGTCTGCCGGGTTGACGAGATCCTCTGTCATCGTGAGATGGTGTGGTGTGACTTCTGCTGTAACACGTACGCCGCGCTCCTTTGCCGCGCGCACAAGCTCGACTGCGCGCGCCGAACTGATATGTGCCACATGCACACGTGCCCCCGCATACTCCGCGAGCATAATATCGCGTGCAACTGCAATATCCTCCGCAACAGTAGGCCGTCCCTTGATGCCAAGCATGGCGCTGCGGCGTCCCTCATTCATGGCGCCGTCCTCAACCAGAGAAGTCTCTTCTTCATGATTGATAATGACCTTATCAAAGGGGCAAAGATAATCGTATGCGCTCAAAAGAACCTTTGCCGATGGGTCAAAATGTCCGTCGTCTGAAAAAGCTACTGCACCTGCCTCTATCATATCGCCGAGTTCGGCAAGTTCCTTTCCTTCCTGGTTCTTCGTGACTGCGCCAATGATGCGAATGTGAACAACACCGACATCCTGCGCACGTTGTTGCAGACTACGAACAAGCGCCGCCGTATCGACGACAGGACTTGTGTTCGGCATCGTCGCTACAGTCGTATATCCACCGGCTGCCGCCGCACGCGATCCGCTGAGAAAATCCTCCTTTGCCTCCTGCCCCGGTTCACGCAGATGCACATGCATATCAATAAGACCTGGCACAACAACCTTTCCAGAGACATCATGGACCTCTGCCTCTCCGGCTTTAAGATCTTTGCCGACCTTTTGGATGCGTCCATCCTCGATCAATACATCACTGACTTCATTATACTGTGCGGCTGGGTCAATGACCCTCCCCCCTTTGAGCAAGATCCTATTCATGTGCGCTTCCCTCCCATGAGTACCAATGTAAAGAGTGCCATGCGAACAGCCACCCCATTTTTCACTTCCTCTTGAATCCTAGACTGTATCCCATAGGCGACAGGCTCTGAAATCTCCCATCCTCTGTTCATCGGTCCAGGGTGCAGGACGAGTGCACCTTCATTCGCATGTTCCAGCCGCTCCTCATTAAGACCAAAAAGGCGTGCATATTCACGTGTGGAAGGGAAAAGCCCTCCCTTCATTCGCTCTAACTGAATACGCAGAACTTCAATTACGTCTGCACCTTCAATCGCATCTTCAATTCGATCATGAACAGTAACACCGTCTTCTTCCGCCAAGAACCGCGGGAGTAATGTCCTAGGCCCTGCAACATGGACATCCATCCCCATCATCCGCATTGCATGAATATCTGAACGCGCTACACGACTGTGCAGTACATCACCGAGAATGGCAACCTTCAGTCCTGCGAGACGCCCCTTGTTCTCCTCAATCGTGTAGAGATTGAGGAGCCCCTGCGAAGGATGTGCATGTGCACCGTCACCTGCATTCAATATAACGGGTGAAACGGCGGAGGCAGCATATGCGGCGGCTCCTTCCGCCTTATGGCGCATGACAATCGCATCCACCCCCATCGCCTCTATGGTATAAAGTGTATCGCGCAGGCTCTCCCCCTTGACCACGCTTGATGTGCCGGCCGTGATATTGACAACATCTGCACCAAGGTATTTTCCCGCCAGTTCGAACGATGTCCTCGTCCTGGTACTTGGCTCATAGAACAAGGTTACAATGGATTTCCCTCGCAGTGTCGGCATCTTCTTAATGTCCCGCCCAATGATATTCTTCATCTCTTGCGCGGTGTGCAGGACAAGACGTATTTCCTCCGCGGAAAAATCTTCAAGCGCTAGAATATTTTTTCCTTTGAGCGATAATTCCTGGCTCATGTGCTCCCTCCCTCAATAAATAAAAGCTCTCCTATGCCATTGCATAAGAAAGCTTTGAATCATTGGTTCCAAAAGGACAGACCATATCATACATTCCACCGAAAACTCCTTTAAGGCCTCACAGGACCTCTTAAAAGGCAACGTCAAAATTTTCTCTATTATACTTTCTTCTCTACGAAAAAGCAACCTTTCTTTTGTATCTGCCATATTCTCATATCTTTCCGGCCAATCGTTCGGCGAGGAGTGTATAGCGGCGGCGCGTGCGATCGTTGCTGACCGCAGCATACAGCGCCGCACGGTCACCGACGAGAATGACGCGCTGCTTTGCTCGTGTCACTGCCGTATAGAGCAGGTTCCGCTGAAGCATGATATGATGTGCACGCACAAGCGGCAATAGAACGATGGGGTATTCGCTGCCCTGGCTCTTATGGACACTCATTGCATAGGCAAGCGTCAGCGCGCGCAGCTCATCGCGTGTATACGATACATCCATTTCCTCAGAAAAGTTGACAGTAATGTGCTCTGTATCGATCCATGTAATCCTTCCAATATCCCCGTTGAAGACCCCTTTCGTATAGTCGTTTTGAGTCTGCATCACCTTATCCCCTATACGAAGTCCCGCGACTTCTTCCTTGCCCTGGCCCGGCGGGTTCAGCGCTGCCTGAAGGCGTAGGTTGAGTATATCAACACCGCATGCTTCGCGCCGCATAGGAGAGAGCACCTGTACATCCATGATGGAAACATCATTTTTACGCAGCAAAAGATCTCGGCACAGCGATACAATCTGCTGTGCCGCATCCTCGCTCGAAACAGCAGGAAGGAACGAAAAATCCTCTGCCGTAAATGATGGAATGCGTCCTGCGTTGATTGCGTGTGCATTCAAAACAATTGTGCCTGTGCTGTCCTGTCGAAAAATCTCTGTCAGTCGTACGCTCGGAATGACCTCTGCACGCAAAATATCCTTGAGCACGGCGCCAGGACCAACAGCAGGAAGCTGATCCACATCCCCAACGAGAATAACATGCGTCCCTGGGAGAACCGCCGTCAAAAAATGCTGCATCAGCACAATATCCATCATGGACACTTCGTCCAGAATAATGACATCTGCTTCAATCGGTGTCTTATCATCGCGGGCGAAGCGGATCTGCCCTTGCGTTCCGCCCTGCGCCTCAAGCATTCGATGCACTGTGACGGCAGGATGCCCTGTTGCCTCCGCCAGCCGCTTTGCGGCACGTCCCGTCGGTGCACCGAGCAGAATCTCCAGTCCCTCTGCGCCCAAGATGTCAATCATGCTGCGGATGACTGTCGTCTTTCCCGTCCCAGGGCCTCCCGTCAGAACGAAGACTCCATGGGTCAGCGCAGCTGTCACCGCTTCCCGCTGCTCTGCGGCAAGGGTCACAAAACTCTTTACCTCCCACTCAGCAACGAGAAGATCCGCATCATTCACGTAGATATGTTCGGCCTTCTTTTGCAGGAGTCGTAAAGTCCGTGCTGTTTTTTCCTCTGCTTGATAAAGATATGGCGCATAGATTAGACGCTCTCCTAGTTCATCCACATGATAAAGGCGCTGCGTCTTCACCTCATGCGCAAGAACCTCCATCACCTCACTGCGCGCAACGCCAAGCCGCTGTGCGCTGCGGTCGGCGAGCAAAGATTCTGGAATACAGCAATGCCCGCCGGAAGAAATTTGAGAAAGCTCATAGGAAAGTCCCGCTGCGATACGCTCGGAAGAATTCTTCTCCCAACCAGAGGCGGAGGCAATCGTATCTGCTGTGATGAATCCGATGCCATCCACTTCCTGTGCGAGACGGTAAGGATCCCGTTCAAGAACCTCCACGGAAAGTGATCCATAGGTTTTGAATATACGTGCGGCATAAGCGCCTGTAACGCCATGTGATTCGAGCCAAAGCATAATGTCACGCAGCTCAGACTGCTTCGTGTAGGAGGAGACGATTTTTTCTGCTATTTTCTCTCCAATGCCTGCGACTTCCCTCAGGCGATGCGGTTCATTCTCGATCACTTGAAGTGCATGGGCCCCAAAACGCGCAACGATGCGCCGTGCCATCGCAGCTCCCACGCCGTCGATGGCGCCGGAGGAAAGAAACCGCTCAATTCCGTCAGCACTTGTCGGTGCGCTCGTCTGTACGCGCATAGCATGGAACTGGCGACCAAAACGCGGATGTGTGACCCAGCTTCCATCAAGCCGTACATCCTGCCCGACCAGAGGAGATGCGCCGTTCAGCGTAACAGTACAGCGTCCTTGTTGCTGCATGCGTAGCCGAAATACAGAAAAACCGCCATCATTTGAGGTAAATACGATACTGTCAACAACACCCTGAAGCACGCTCATCTCTGCTGTAAAGCCTAGGTTTTGCTGCTGCATCTCACGCCTCCGCCAGCCGTTCCCACTTGGCATAGCGCTCCATCAGTTCTTGTTCTTTGGCGGCGTATGCGTCCGCAATCGCGCGGCTGCGTGCAGGGTCACACTGTGTCTCCGGTTTGTTCATCTCGTATTCAAGCCCTTTTAGTTCTGCTTCTCCCATAGCGATCTCTGCCTCTGTGCGGTCGATAAGCTCCTGCCGCTTTGTATCACTCATCGCCTGTGTGCTGCGGGTATCTGGTTTGTGCACAGCAGGAAGAATGACAGATTTCTGCTCCTCCTGATGCAGTGTTACCGCAGAGGTCGATACATCCGGCTCTTTTCCCCGTCTTTGCGTCTTTTGTGCGGCTACCGGTTCCTCCGCTTCTTTTTTCATTAAGTAGTAACTATAGTTACCAAGGTATTCCTTGATTCTCCTATCTGCAAGCTCCAAGGTGCAGTTTGCAACTTTATCGAGAAAGTATCGATCATGTGATACGGCGATAAAGGTTCCTGGAAATGCCATCAGAGCCTCCTCCACCGCCTCTCGTGCAGGGATGTCCAAGTGATTTGTTGGTTCATCGAGCACGAGAAAGTTTGCGCCCGTGAGCATAAGCTTCAAAAAGGCAAGACGCGCCTGCTCCCCTCCGGAAAGTGCCCCCACAAGCCGCAGCACATCATCCCCATGAAAGAGAAACGCCCCGAGATAATTCCGCGCTGTCTCCTCATCTGTCCCATATGTATAGCAAATCTCATCAAGCACCGTACGAGATGGGTCAAGTCCCTCATGATGCTGAGAAAAATACCCAATCTGAACACGATTACCGATTTTGATACGCCCAACGGCTCCCTCCAACACACCGACAAGAATTTGTAGGAGCGTTGTCTTTCCTGCACCATTTTCGCCGATGAGCGCAACGCCGTCCCCTTTGCGAATAAGAAGAGAAATCCGATCCAAGACAAGACTGTCGTGATAGGAAAAGGAAATGTCCTCCAGCTCTGCGACACGTTGGGCGCATTCCCCCGGAGGGTGAAATGCAAAATATTTGAATGCCGCTGCTTGCGGCGGGAGAACGATACGCTCTAGACGATTGAGCTGACTCTGTCTGCCGCGTGCCTGCTTTGCCTTGACACCTGCCTTATAGCGACGAATGAACTCCTCCGTCTTTTGAATCTGTGCCTGTTGTTTTTCATAAGCACTTTGCAGGGCGCTGCGGCGCTCTGTCTTAACGCGCATGTAGTGTGTATAGTTGCCCGTATATGTTGTTACCTGCTGGTGATCCAGCTCTAGGATACGCGTTGTCACACGATCGAGAAAATAACGGTCATGAGAGATGAGCAGTACACCGCCGCTGTATGTCTGTAAAAATTTCTCCAACCACTCGATCATACGTATGTCGAGATGATTCGTTGGTTCATCCAGAAAGAGGAAATCAGGCTCTCTCAAAAGGGCCTTGGCAAGACAGATCCGTGTCATCTGACCACCTGAGAAATGGCGTACATCTTTTTCAAGATCGCTCTCTGAAAATCCAAGTCCAAATGCCACGCGACGGATACGGCTTTCAAAATCATATCCATCTGATGCTTCAAATCGTGTCACAAGATTGCCATAGGCTGCAAGTTCCTCTGCACTCGCACCTGAGGCAATACGGCGCTCCATAGCCGCCTTTTCCTCTCCGAGTGCAACAATATCGGCAAAAGCACAACGCAGTTCTGCGTAAAGTGTATCTTCTGAGAATGTCGCCTGCTGCTCTACATATCCCACCGTATCCGCCCGATCAAGTGTGACTTGACCGCCATCGCTCTCTTCACGGCCGAGCAGAATCCGCATCAGTGTTGTCTTCCCTGTTCCATTCGCCCCCACAAGACCAACCTTGTCACCGTGAGCAATTTCAAAACTCACATGCGAAAACAGTGTGCGTATTCCATAGGATTTTTCAAGCTCTATTACCTTTAGGCTCCCCATATTAGTTTTCCCTATCTTTCTGCTCGCTCCCGCGGTAATCATGTCCAATGTATAAAATTGCCTGATGCGCTCCCGCACCGTCCACTGGCATAATGACGCAGGGGAATGGCATGCCGTAAAAGAGATCAACATGTTCCTCTGCCGTCATGACAGCAGTTTTTGGCCGATCAGAGGAGCGCCCTGTCTCCACACTAGAAATGTGGAAGCCTTTGGCGCGAAGAATGTCTGCCGCGGCAGCACCAGCACCATCAATACCACTGGAATTGATGACCATGACAGAAATATCCTCTGGCACTGAAGCCTCCTTATCGTGTATCAGCACGTTGGATGTACCATCATATTTTTCTGCCGCATGTGATTGCTTGCTTTCATGCATGCGGTCTCCCTCAGCCAAAAGTTCTTCTGCCGATGGAAGTCCCGTCTGCTGTTCTGAATCCGCCATTACACGCAGACGATCCGGCATACCTGCGCGATAGCCTGCATCGTCCTGTTCTGCACGTTGCAGCAGAGACTCAGAAAATATCTTTCCTACACCCTCAAAGAGTGCTATTCTGGTTGCTGTAATATCTGGAATCCAAAAACTTACATCTCCAAGATATGCAGGAGTCCCTGTAACAGTCTGCATCGTTATTCCATGGGGTGACGCATCCTTGAACCGCTGCACCAACGTGACCAGCTGGCGCACGGACAAATCTGTTTCAACTGCCTTATAGAGCTCCTCCACGATGACGGGCAGACGCGGCAATACCTGCGGTGAAACGATCTGCGTGGAAACCGCCTGCATAAAATGCTGCTGCCGTGCGATGCGCCCAATATCACCCTCTCCGTCACGATAACGTACATATTGGATGGCATGTGCTCCATCCATATGCTGTGTACCCGGTTCAAGATCAATGACAAGACCGCCATGATCATCCCATGGATCCTCATAATACATACGTTTTTCCACTGTAATATCAACACCGCCGACGGCGTCTACCATACGCTCAAATACCGTCGTATCAATCAGAATGTAGTGCTGAACAGGGACACCCATCAGATCCTGAACAGATGCAAGCGTCAGCGCATGCCCCCCGTATGCATAGGCATGGTTGATTTTATCATATCCATAATCTCCAACAAGAACACGCGTATCACGAGGAATGGACAGGAGTGTCATACTGCCCTGCTCTTCATCAATGGCTGCAAGCATCAGCGTATCAGTGCGGCCGACATCTCCCTCCCGACGATCAACCCCCATAAAGAGAACAAATGCCAATCCATCTGCATCATCTTCGGCAAATCCGGAATTCCCTCGTAAAGAGCCGGATAAAAAATATGCGTTTATATAATAGGCGGCACATACCAAAACAAAGGAGACGAGAAATACAGCACACGCATATTTAATAAACACACCATCAAGTTTTTTTTGAAGATCCATATGACTGTCAGACGTTTTTTCTCCCAACCTCTGTCGCGTCCTTTCCCTTTCTCTGACCGTTGTTTCAGTATAACAGAAACAACAGTTCTATGCAAATAGACCAAGTGTAAGTAAGTCGTTCATCTGCCTGCACAATAAAACTATCATTCCAGGCCATATACAAAAACGCCCCCGTTTTCATGAAAAAACGAAGGCATGAGTGCGTATATTCAATTCGTGTGCGGTTTTTCCATCCACAGCGTAAAAATACGATCTGCCATACAATCAAGGGACGTGCAGTCATGTACATCATAACCGGCGTTTGTCAATTTTTCTCCAAGCGTCAACAGATGCGGTGCCGCAAGCGACGCCTGTCTAAGCAGGTCACTCCTGCGAAACAGATCTATCGGCGCTCCCTCAGCGATTACGCGCCCCTGTGCTAGAAGGACAAGGTGCGATGCAACGCGCAGGATATCCTCCATGCTATGTGAAACGAGGATGATGGTAACGCCATTCTCACGATGAAGCATCGATAGCATTTGCAGGAGTTCTTCACGTCCGCGGGGATCAAGACCTGCCGCCGGCTCATCTAAGACAAGATACCGCGGTGCGAGCGCAAGCACTCCTGCAATCGCAACACGCCTACGCTCTCCGCCGGAGAGGGCAAAGGGCGAACGGTCACGATATGCTTCTCCCAGATGCACAAGCTCCATAGCATCATGGACACGCTTTTTTACTGCTTCCTCTGTCAGCCCTTGATTGCGCGGACCAAATGCAATATCCTCGTAAACAGTTTCTTCAAAAAGCTGATGCTCAGGATACTGGAACACCATGCCCACATGGAAGCGTTCCTCGCGTGCCGCCTTTCGTTCCTGTGCTGTCGTCCCATGCAGCGAAATACCATCCACCTTGACGCTTCCACTGCGGGGGACAAGCAGACCTCCGATTAACTGCATAAGTGTGGATTTTCCTGCACCGGTCTCTCCGGCAATCGCTGTAAAAGCCCCCTCCTCCACAGTAAGGGAAACATTGTTCAGAGCCGTATGAACAAGTGGTGTATCCTCCATATAGGTATAGGAAACGGACTCTATCTGGATAGACAATGAATCAACTCCTCATCTGTTAGAATTTCAGTGGGAAGTTTCATCCCTTTTTTCCGCAGCCGTTCAGCAAGATCCACTGCCAGTGGAACATCCAATCCGAGTTGTCTGATCTGATGGGGGGATGAAAAAACCACATGCGGTGTCCCATCCATGACAATTTTTCCTTCATTCATCAAAATGATGCGTTCTGCGGCAACCGCTTCTTCCATAAAGTGTGTAATGTATATAACGGTAATCCCATGCTCTTTATGCAGGTATTTGATCGCTGCAAGAACCTCTGCCCGCCCCTTCGGATCCAGCATCGCAGTTGGCTCATCGAGCACAAGACATCGTGTTTGCATGGCAAGGGCACCTGCAATCGCAATGCGCTGTTTCTGTCCGCCTGAAAGCAGATGCGGGGCAGAAAGCCGATATTTTTCCATCCCGACAAGCTGAAGTGCATGGTCTACCCTCTGACGAATCTCCTCGGGGGGAACACCGAGATTCTCTGGGCCGAAAGCAACATCATCCTCAACAACAGCAGCAATGAGCTGATTGTCAGGGTTCTGGAATACCATGCTGACTGCCTGACGAATATTCCAGTGGCAGAGCTCATCCATCGTATCATATCCGTCAATAATACACCTTCCCTTTGTCGGGAGCAGCAATGCGTTTAAGTGACGTGCCAATGTCGATTTCCCTGAGCCGTTTGCCCCCAACACAGCAACAAATTCTCCTGAAGCAATGGAGAGCGTCACATCTCGCAGAGCAGTACGTCCTTCAGCTTCTCCTGCCCGATAGATATGCGTGAGATTCTCAAGCACAATCAATGGTTCTGATGAGATCATATGCTTGCACATAAATTCGATCAACAACCCTCTTTTCAAAAAATATTTCATCATGACAAGATCTGCATCAATGTTTATATTTCGATTTGAGTGTGACATAGAACGTGGTTCCCTTGCCATGCTCACTCTGAACGGAAATACGCCCATGATGCGCCTCAACAATCTCACGCGCGATGGCAAGTCCAAGCCCATTGCCGCCCATACGGCGCGAACGTGCCTTGTCCACACGGTAGAAGCGGTCAAAGATCCGCTCTTGATGCTCCGGCTCAATACCGATGCCGGTATCGACAACGCTGAAACAAATATCTCCCTTTTCCCCAGCTTCGATACGGATTGTGATCTGTCCATGCTCCGATGTGTACTTCACTGCATTATCAACAAGAATTAAAATCAACTGTCGAATCTTTTGCTCATCCGCATAAATCTCTGCTCGTCTTGGCAAAATCTCCTCTATAACAATGTCCTTTTTTTCTGCGAAGGGCCGCATGATGCGCACAGTCTGCTGCGCGGCGGCAACCAGATCCATACGAACTGGTTTTAGCTGATTTGCCTTTCCATCGGTACGGGCGACAATTAACAGATCGCTGACGAGTTTCGTCATCTTCTTGACCTCATCCCGCACATCTTCAATTACCTGCTTTAGAAAAGGGGAAGTGATCGAGGCATCACTGCGCAAAAGATCCGCCGAAGCGAGTACGACGGCAAGGGGGGTACGCAGCTCATGCGAGGCATCCGCTGCAAACTGGCGCTGCCGTTCATACGCCTCACGCACGGGCTTCATGGCCCCACCGGAAAGCACATAACCTACACCGGCAGCAAAGACAAGAGACACCACACCAAGAACTGTAAGTGCTGATGTTGCTTTTTCCATGCCATTATACATCGCCGTGACATCCTTGCCGACATACACTGTCTGGATGGGCATGGGTGAGCTGAATACCCGCTCGGCGGTCATCATCACTTTTATCTGATGACCGCCGATTGTCTTTGTGAATACACGCACCTCTCCCTCAGATGGATTCCATGTTCCTACAATATCGAGAATAAAGGATTCAATACGAAATGAGGCGCGTGAAAATTTTACCAATCTGCCACGCTCATCAAAAACGTAGTAAAAAAGGCGGTCATTGGTGCTCCGGTACAATTTCGTTTCATCCAAATCCCCATCCGCATGGAGTTCAAAATAGGCCTGTGATTCCGCTACACTGTCCGCCGTATCTAAAAGCTCACGCGCCTGCTCCGATGTAATTGCCCACTCCATCGTCTTATGCATCGCAAAGAGGAGGACGATGACAAGCCCTCCCATGACGAATGCATAACGCAGCATAAGCCGAAGTCTGCTGCGGCCAAATATATTATGCTCATTTAACAATGCGTCGTCTCCAGCTTATAGCCAACGCCGCGCACAGTCTTGATGACCGATCCCTCTCCTTCCGCATCGAGTTTTTTACGCAGCATTTTCATATAGGAGTCGATATTATTGGAACTTACATCGGCTTCAAGCCCCCATATGCGATCTAGGATAATATCCCGAGGTACCACAATACCGATATTCTGGGCAAGCAGATCGAATAATTGGAATTCGCGTGGTGAAAGCTGAATCAGCTTTCCGTTTTTCTCCAGAATATTGGCTGTGCGGTTTAGTTTAAACCCGCCAATCTCATCTACCTCATGCTGAATCCGCTGTGTTGACCTGCGCCCAAGTGCACGCAGACGTGCGAGCAGCTCGGAAAACTCAAATGGTTTGACGAGATAATCATCTGCCCCTGCATCAAGACCTGCTACACGGTCCTCCACCGAATCCCGTGCTGTCAGCATAAGGATTGCACGGTCATAACCATTCCTCCGCAGCCGCGCACATGCCTCTACACCTGTTTCCCCCGGCATCATCCAATCTAAGATGAGAATATCATATTCTGTGTACATTGCATATTCATATATATCATCACCATCGGTCACCCACTCAACTTCGATCTCGTTTTGCTCGAGCATATACTGAATGAGTTTCCCAAGACGCAGATCATCCTCAGCAAGCAGAACGCGCATCTCATCATCTCCCTATTCTTGTTCTGTATGTTATGAGAATTATATGCAAAAGGGGTGAAAGATAGCTGAAAACCAATCACTTACGGTGCATGATCTACAGCGATCATGCGATAAAAGACCAATGTCCCAAGACCATATCCCGTCACCATGATAATCCCCATCGGCAGTGCTGTTTGGTCGCCCGCAATCCCGGTCAGAGGCATAGCACAAGCACCCAGCAGCATAGAAAAGCAGCCGATCAGCGCAGATGCACTTCCTGCATTTTTCCCCTGCCGCGACAGTGCAAGCGAGAAACTCGACGCCCCCATTACTGAGAGCGGAACAATCGTGATAAAGAGCAGAACGAGAATCACCGCAAGAGATGCAGAAAAATAAAATCCAAGCAGAAGCAGCAGACTTCCAACAAGCGGAACGAGTACGGAATATTTTAGGATTACAATGTCAGGAATGCGCCCTGCAAGTCGTGCCGGAAGGACCCCGGCAATCATAAGGCCTGCCCCGATGAAAGCAAAGATCATGCTGTAAACCTGCGGTGAAACAGCATAAATGTTTTGAAAAACAAAGGAAGAGCCGGAGAGATAGGAAAAAAATGCCCCAAACACAAAGCACTGCAGCAGACAGTGTCCGAGGAAATACCGATCGCGGAAAAGCACCGGGAATTTCTTCAGTGAGTCTGTCATATTCTCGCTGCGAGATTCTTTCGGCAATGTCTCCTGATAAACAAGTGTTGTTCCCGCAAGAAAAACGCCGATCACTGTCAGTAGCACAAAGGTCGCACGCCAGTCAGCAAAAAGCAGAATCTGACCGCCAATAACAGGCGCGATAATCGGAGCAAATCCATTCACCATCATGAGTACAGCAAAGAACCGCGTCAGTTCCGCCCCCTCGCAGACATCACGCGCAATGGCCCGTGCAATGACAATGCCGCTTGCCCCCGCAAACCCCATGAAAAAGCGAAAAAAGAGAAAGATATATATGTCCTCGGCAAGAACACAGCCAAAGGATGCAGCGATAAAGACCAGCATACCGACAAAGAGCGGTCTGCGTCTTCCGAGCAGATCACTCAGGGGGCCCGCAAGAATCTGACCGAGCGCCATGCCGAGGGTCGTCATCGTCAACGTCAGCTGCACAAGCGAGGTGGATACATTCAAATCCCTCTGTACCTCCGGCAGAGCCGGCAAATACATATCTGTTGAAAGCGGTGCAATGGCTGTCATCATTCCCAGGAAAATGATCAGCCATAGACGGCGGCGTGCACTCATTTCCATAAATCCCCTCCTACGATTCATGCAAAGCATCGCAAGATTCCAATGTATCGTCTTTTTTCCTACGCATCATCATCCAATCTTTGATTGTCTCCCAAATTGCTGTTGCAATGACAATGCCTGCCGCAATGGATACTGCATAAAGGAAGGTTTTGATTCCCTGTGTGCCAAATCTCCCCCATTCACCTAATACAGCATAGAACATCGTGCGGTAGAGCGAGCCGCCGGGCACCATGGCGATTACTCCGATGATGAGAAAGATGGTTGCAGGACACTTATAAATGCGTGCCAGAAGCTCTGCCGAAATCGTGGCAAAGACTGCTCCTGCAAAGAAGCCTGCAAACTCGTTCCATCCGAGCGCCGGAAAGAGCAAGGTAAATCCCCAAGCTCCCATACAAACAACCGCCCCCATAACGGCATCCTTGATGTGCCCATGCCATAGGAGATGAAAGCACAGCCCCCCGATAAACGACGTCAGCAGATAGACCCACCACAGCGTTTCAAAGGCAATGATCGTACCGGACGCGCTGAATGCAAACCCTGCAGCAATGAGCAGACTCAGAATGAATGCTTCGGCGCATTTTAAAAGTCCGGAGATCGTCTCCTGACTAAACATGTCGCGAAGCGAGTTCATCAAGGCAAGCCCCGGAATCACAGGCATAATATTTCCCATATTGATCGCAGCAGGATGAATCTCCATACCAAACCACATGAAGGAGTTTGCAAGCATTCCTCCGACAAAACTGAGCAGGACAAGGGCAAAGTATGGATTCAGTTTCGTTTGGCTCAGCAAATACTGCAGAAGACGCAGAAGCACACCAACGAATCCTGCGCAGACGGCATCCTCAAGGCTTCCGCCAAAAAAAGCGCAGAAGCTTGCCGCGATCAGGGCCCAGTAGAAAACAGACTCCTTGAGTGAGATCGCATCCATTGTGTCAATTGCATGAATGCGCAGCTTGATCTCATCTGATGAGACCGGGTGCTTACAAATCTCGCGGGAGAGCTGATTCAGTGCTTTGAGACGCTGAAAGTCAAAACTCTGTCCCGGCACGCGCCGCATCTGTGTTAATACGCCAATATCATTCCCGCGGATGGTCACAATAATACTAGATGTAATGACCATGACATCCACATGGCGCACACCGTAGGCATGGCAGATGAATTTAATCGTGCGCTCCACACGGCTGACCTCGGCGCCTGTTACCAGCATGCGCTGCCCTATATCAATCGCACGCTCCAGAATGTTGTTAATGTTGATCCTTTTTGTTTCGTTTATCATAATGAACATAGTTATAGCACGACTCAGCCCTCTTGTCACCTTTTTCATCCAAAATAATGCTCCCTTATATTGAGAAAACAAAAATGCAGCTGCGGATGCAACTGCATTCAAGAGTTTTTATGCTTGACTTGCTTTTTTCTTTTCACGTTCATTGACAATATGGTTATAGATCAGGACAAAGATCAGCAGGCCGCCCCAAATAATCTGACGATAGAAATTAGAGATGCTCTCATACATATTAAGCCAGCTTGAGATCATCTGAACAATCAGCACAGCAACAATGACGCCCTTCATATTGCCTTTTCCGCCATAGGGATCAATTCCGCCTAATACTGCAATCAGGATCGCCTCCATTAAATAGGACGCACCATAATCCGCCTTTGCAGAGTTGAATCGCCCAAGCATAATAAGACCAGCAGCTGCACTCAGCACACCACTGATCATATAATTGGCTAGATAGAGTCTCATATTGTTGAACCCGGAGAATACAGATGCCTTCACACTGGTTCCAAGCATACGAAGTTTATAGCCAAGCGTTGTCCTCTCCATGATGAATGCCGCTGCAGATGCAAAAACAACAAAGACGACCAACGGCATTGGAATGCCAAGAACCTTAGCAGACATTGTTTCTGCAATTTGAGGTGGAAGCCCTCCAAGTGTACTTCCATTTGTCAGAACAATTGCTGTCCCCATAAAGAGGGCCTGCGTACCAAGAGTTGCAAGAATCGGCGTAATACCGACAGCCCCTACAAGAAAGCCGTTCAAAGCACCGCACAACATACCGAATGCCAGCGCTCCGAGGAAGGAGAGAAGAATCATGGTGACAACAGTTCCCTCCGACGTTTCCGGGGTAATCAGTACAGGAAGTACCTTTGCAACAAGCACAGCAGATAAATTCGCAACAGCTACAACGCTGAGATCAATACCGGCTGTATAGAGGGTAAATGCCATTGCAATGGCCATCAGTCCAAATTCAGGAAACTGTTTTCCCATGGACTGAAAGTTTGATATACTAAGAAACAATGTGCCCTTTAGAATGGAGCAGAAAGCAAATACGACGAGGAATACGATAAGCATGCGCATGAGGTTTTTATCTCTGCGGAACAGTTGTTGCAAAGCTTCCATTATTGCTTTCCTCCTTCCACATCAGATACTTGAACTGTAAGTTTTCTGCTGTTCCGTTTCATTTGTAGCGCCGAAACAGCAGTTCCTATAATGATAACGGCTCCTGTAAATACTTTTTGCCACGTCGTTGAAATATCAAGGAGAATGAGGCTGTTGTCCATTACGGTAAGTAGGGCCATCCCCAGGAGTGCGCCCCATATGGTTCCCTTTCCGCCTTCCATACGGACACCTCCCAACACACAGGCCGCAATGACCGTCAGCTCAAGTCCCTCAAGATTGTTCGGGTGGACCGCAAGGAGCATGGTAGAGCGCAGAACACCAATGAGCCCCGCCATACATCCTGAAAATGCGTATATGAACACAATCGTCTTAAAAACTTGAAATCCGGCACGCTGTGCAGCTTTTTCATCTCCGCCGATCGCATAAATTCCTCGGCCAAGCATGGTACGATTTAAAATGAACCAGCCCACAAAAATCAAAAGTATCGTGAGAATGATCCCGACAGGCATGTCCGAAGTTAGTCCCGAGACCGGATTGGTTACGGAAAACAGTTTCATTTGTCCAAGCTCATAAAGAGGCGCACAAAGCGGGTACTCTCGTGACTTGAACACTCCCTGCATAATACCGAAGCAAATACTGCTTGTCCCAAGTGTGACAATCAGCGCCGGAAAACGGAATCGGGCAATAATATACCCGTTGACAAGACCGACTACAAGACCAATGAGCATTGCTGCCGCAAAAAAGAGGAGCGGATTATCCGTCACTTGCTCCATACGCGAACAGACAATAAACATCGACATGGATGCAATTGCTGGGAAGGAAACGTCAACCCCCCCCGTGATGATGACAAACATCTCACCAATACAGAACATTGCCGGTACAGAGAAGGCACGCAAAAGATCCACAGCATTATTTCCCGTAAAAAACTGGCCGCTTTTTGCCTGGATCATAAAGCAGAGGAACAGCAATACAAGACCTACATAAAATTCGGTCGATGTAAAAATTCTCTTTTTCATGCGACATTCCCTCCTTGGTGAGCAAGCTCCGCAAGGGTACTCTCTTCAAGATTCTCTGTAGAGAGAGATGCAGCAAGCCGCCCCTGGCGCATGACCATCACTCGATTGCAGTTGGTCAGAACCTCCGGCAGATCATCCGAGATGATAAGGACTGTAAGGCCCTCTCTTGCGAGCTTGCGGACACGTTCATAGATATCGAACTTAGCGCCAATATCCACACCTACAGTGGGCCCATTTAGAATCAGCACATTCAGATCAATCGCGAGCCACTTTGCAAGCACACATTTCTGCTGATTTCCGCCCGAAAGTGTTCCAACCGGATCCTCAACATCATGCAGCGCAATAGAGAGCTCCTTTTTCCAATGATGTGCCATCTCGTCAATCTTACGCCGATCGACTGCTCCAAATACATTTGCGTATTCACTCCATTTTTCGGTAGAGATATTATCCGAAATCGGTTGGCTTAGAAACAACCCCTCCGTAACGCGGTCCGGCGGCAAATATCCAATACCGTTTTCTATGGCATCATGAATGCATGTGATCTGTACAGACTTTCCATTGATGTAAATTTCACCGCTCTGCGCCTGATGATATCCAAAAAGCGCCTCAGCAAGTTCCGTGCGACCGGATCCTAAAAGGCCTGTAACTCCTACGATCTCCCCTTTCTTTAAATGAAAGCTTACTTTTTTGAAACCATTTTCAAGGCATAGGTCCTTTACCTCAAGAACGGTAGGCGCATTCTTCTCTTCATAAGAGAAACGCTGCGTAACAATCTCGCGGCCGGTCATATAGTAGGTGAATTTATCTTGATTGAGATCTTTTGTATTTCCTTCCGCAACATTATGTCCGCTGCGGAAAATCGTGAAACGTTCAGCGATCTCAAACACCTCATCCAGTTTATGTGAGACAAAGAGGACAGCAATGCCGCGCGACTGCAGCTCTCGGATGAGACGAAAGAGAGTTTCCACTTCTTTTTTAGTCAAACCGGTGGTCGGCTCATCCATAATGATCAAACGAGCATCATTGAGGAGTGCCCGGCTGATCGCAATCATCTGCCGCATGCCAAAGGTGAGATTTTCCACAAGCTCACTCAGATCCAGCGTCAGATTGATTTTGGAAAGTGCCGCAAGAGCAGTCTCCTTCATGCGTGCCTTATTCACAAATTTACGACCGGATGCAACCTCCATATTCAGCGCAAGATTTTCCTGAACAGTCAAATTAGGAAAGAGGGACAAATCCTGATAAATGACCTGAATGCCGCTGGTAATCGCTGTCTGCGGAGTCATTCGGTCAAATTTTTTTCCGTCAATTTCCAATGTGCCGGCATCTGGTGTATAAAACCCGGAAATAATATTGATAATGGTCGACTTCCCGCAGCCATTCTCCCCTGCGAGGCAGTGAATTTCTCCCTTTTCTATAGAGAGGTTTACGCCGTCAAGGGCCTTGACGCCGCCAAAGTATTTCTTAATACCTGTCGCCCTCAAAATGTAGTCAGACAAATTTCGCTCCTCCTTCCAACATGCAGCAAATACAGCAAAAGCGCAGAAGCCCGCCATGGACTGCCGCGCTTTTGCCGGGACATCCCAAAAATCAGAAGTTGTAGTTATCTACATTATCCTTGTTGATTGCAATCCATCCTGCACCCATGAAAATCCGCGGATTCTCTGGGCTGACCTGGAGTTTGTTATACGACTTCAGTCCAAGATCCATGCCGTCCTGCGGGGTTTTGCCCTCGAGAATCTGACGGGCAAGAACACACATTGCATAGCCTGCCTCGGCCGGATCCCAAAGAGTGATATAGGAGAGCGAACCGTCCTTGATCAGCGTACGGCACTCATTCGGCATGCCTGTTCCGACAACGAAGACCTTGCCCTTCAGGCCGAGCTCATTGATCGCACGTGCAATCCCCGGCGTATCCATGGAGCTCGTTCCGACAAAACCAGTTACCTCCGGATGGGCCTTAATGACTTCCTTGGCAACCTGATACGCCTTTTCCGAGTTGTTCTCAGACTCAACGCGCTTCGGGGTATCGAGCAGCTTGACATCAGGATATTTTGCCATCTGCTGTGCAACAGCGCCATTTGCCCACTCATTCTGTGAAGCATTGGTCAGATGAGCGACCATCGTCGTATAGATGCCCTTGCCGCCCATTGCCTCCTGCAGCTTATCCATGATGAATGCACCGTATCCGGCGTTGTTAAATGCCTCAAGATCATAGTCCGCATTTTTGCAGGTCGATCCCTCGTGGGTGATAACGAGAATTCCTTTGTCGCGCGCTTCCTTGAGAACAGGATCACAGGCGGCGGGGTCAACCGGAACCACACACAGCGCATTGATGCCCTGGTTAATAACATCCTGGATGACCTGAACCTGCTGCGCCGCATCGGTTGCCGCAGGCCCTTTCTGGTAGGCGTTGATCCCGGTGTCGGCAGCATACTGCTTTACGCCTTCCTCCATACGGGCAAACCATCCGTTGGAGGAGTCCTTAACAACGACAGCGATCTTCCAGTCTTTTTTCTCGCCCTTCGTTGCAACATCTGTCGTCTCGACAACACGCGCAACGGATGCCTTGTCCGTCGAGGAGGCCTGCTTTTCGCCATCCCCGCCGCATCCGGCAAAGGACAGGCAGCAAGTGATCCCGAGAGCCACTGCCAAGAGTTTCTTCTTCATGTTCATGATAAAATCCTCCTTGCTTTATTCACCAGGAAGTACGAAAATCGTACTTTCCCTACATAACACCTTTTTGGAGAATCACACAGCCGTAAGGCTGGCGCTCCCCTGTGGAGATTGTTATAAAAGCAGTCTTTGCCTTATCATAGAAACTAAAGCGGTCAATAAATCCAACGCAGTCCTCGCCTTCGGGCACGTTGTCCTTGACAGCAGCAATAAAATCATCCCACACCTTTGGGCGGCCAATCTTCTCGCGCATCTCATCCATCACATCCATGATCAGCACAGGATGCTTTTCATACTCGGTATCAAGTGGCATAAGCTTCAGGATACCGTCCAGCATATCTGCAGCACCAATGCCGTCGGCATTGATTGTAATACCATTCTTTGCCATGGATACGGCCGGATAGAAATCATCCGCAATCACGACGAGATCACCATGTCCCATATCTGCAAGAGCCTTTAGAAGATCCGGACTGATACACCTTGGAATACCTTTTAACATGATAATTGCCTCCAATCCAATATCTGCTTATGGATGTGAAAGAATACTGCACGCTTTTATTATTCAATGTTGCGATGACGAGCCTCCATCGTTTCATGCGTCTCACGAAGGCGATCCATCAGCATCATTGCAAGAAGATCAAAGAGAAGGAACAGATGCTGTTCAAAAAGATTCCCCATTGGCTGAGTGGATGGAATGGTGCGCGGATCATTCCCTTTATATACCATCGCAGGAACAAAGAGACAGGCTTCCGCTTCTGACGGCGTACGTTCCTTCGGTGCTCCTGTGATGACAAGACGTCGGGCTCCGGTGCGTCCGGACTGGTCCAGCAGATAATCAATATGACCGATACTTCCGGAGCCATTGATCGCGATAAAGAGATCACCTGGCTTCATTCCGGGAGTCGTATCATCCCAAAGCCAATGCACCTCCTTGCCAAGATGCATGAGCCGCATGGCAAATCCGCGCGCGGCAATTCCTTCACGCCCTGCACCAGTGATAAATATGCGATTGGCAGAGGCGATTTCCTCCATCGCAGCGTCGAGCTCTTTAATGTCCTGTGCCGCAAAAACTTTCTCGTGCTCAAGAAGTATCGTCTGATAAAGCTTCTCATAGATTTTCATCGTTAGGATTCTCCTCTCCACTTTTCAGACCCGCGCAGGATCAGCCGTGTCGGTAAAAAGATCTCGTGGCGGCCAGGTTCTTCCGTTATCTTTCCAGCAGCAGCCTCGATTCGCCGGGTAAGAAGACGGATTGCATCCCGCCCCATTTGATAGACGTCCCGATCCACAACACTGAGTGAAATGCCCCCGTAATGGAGCATTTCAATCTCGTCAAAGCCAATCATAGAAACGTCTTTTCCAATCTTCATTCCATTTTCTCTGAAGTAACGAAGGCATCCAAGCGCCGTCATATTATTTGCTGCGAACACAGCAGTGGGAGGCTGTTCCTGTTCCATAATCTGATGCATGACCGCATAGGCGCGCTCTTGGTGAAAATCTCCTTGTGCAGCATATCGCATATCCGGTTTAATATCCCATTTTGAAAATGCGGCTAAATATCCAAGCCAGCGCTCATTGCCCGGACGCGAATTCTCTGGTCCGCGAATGGTGGCAATGCGGCGATGTCCTTCGCGGAGCAGACACTCGACTGCATCCATTGCACCACGAAAATCTTCTGTAAACACACCATCGAATCGACCGTGTTTTAAACTGCGGTCAATGAGGACCACCGGTACACCGGCCGCCTCGAGTGCAAGGAGGCGTTTGCACGTTTCTTCATTTTCGGCATCTGCCGGGATGACAAGAATACCGGAAAGACGTTCTGTTTTTACAGCGTCAAAAAAGCGGTGTTCCTTTTCAATGTTGTCATCTGTTCCGTATAAGAAAATATTGTAACCACTTTCATCGGCTGCATTTGTAATCCCGCGCAGTAATTGCGAGAAAAAAGGATTCTCTATGTCCGGAATCAGAAAGCCAATATTCCCCGTGTTCCCTGTACTGAGTTTTCTTGCCAGGGCATTCGGCGTATAGTCCAACTCTGCAATGGTCCGCATGACCCGCTTTCGCGTTGCTTCGCTGACGTGAGGACTACCGTTCAATACACGCGATACCGTTGCCGAGGAAACTTTTGCGCATCGGGCAACATCATAGATATTAACGCTCATCGCTGCGGCTCCTTTTAGGGAATCCAGGACACTTTCGGATGGTAATCTTGCTGCACATCGAAAATATACACAGGGCGTCCATAAAATTTGTAACCGATTACAGCTTTAGTTTATTTATTTTTTTTAGAATTGTCAACACAATGTTGTTTTTATGAATATCGTTTTGATCACGAAATTCGAGGTTGCGGATTCTTTTTGAGGAAATCAGACAATTCATCCGGCGTCGGATAGGACATTTGTGTTCCTTTTCGTGTAACGCTAAGAGCCGCAAACGCACTTGCCTTCTGCATTGCTGCAAGGACATTAGAGGCCTGAACATAACAGCTGGCAAAACACCCGATAAATGCATCCCCCGCACCGGAGGTATCAACAGCGTTTACCTGATAGGCTTCGACATATTTCTTCTCTGTCTCCGTCATCCAAAGTGCTCCTCGCCCGCCTAATGTGACGATTACGTTCTTCAGTCCACGCACAATCAAAGATGTTGCCGCTTTTTCTACATCTTCCCGTGTTTCTGTCGGCATCTCAGTGAGAATAGCCAGTTCCGTCTCATTTGGAACAAAGAAATCACATTCACAAACTTTTTTTATATCAAGATTTTTTGTTGCAGGTGCAGGGTTCAAAAGAACAGGGATATGGTTTGTTTTCCCAAACGCAATGGCATGGTAGACGGTCTCAAGCGGAATTTCCAACTGAAGAATGATCAGCCGGCAATTCTTCAGGTCTTTTTCCGCAGCATCAATATCTGCCGGCAAAAGCTTATTATTTGCACCTTTGATGATCAAAATGCTGTTTTGGCCCTTCTCATCCACAAAGATCGGCGCAACCCCGCTGGACACCCCAGGAACCTTTTGCACATACATCGTATCAATACCGTATTTCTTGAAGTTATTTATCGTGTTATCGGCAAAAATATCGCTGCCAACCTTGGTCATCATAAGGACATCCGTTCCGCAGACCGCAGCAGCAACTGCCTGATTTGCTCCTTTTCCTCCGCATCCCAGTGTAAAATCAGGCGCCTCCAGCGTTTCTCCCAAGATTGGCATACGTGTAATATAGGAGGTTAGGTCCACCATGTTCGAGCCAATCACCGCAATTTTCATATCGCATCCTCCTTTTATCCCGCAACAATCTTAACGCCGCTGCTCGTTCCGAGCCGTGTGGCTCCCGCTGCGACCATTGCCTCGGCATCCGCACGACTTCGTATCCCTCCGGATGCTTTGACGCCCATTTCCGCTCCGACTGTTTCCCGCATGAGGCGAACATCCTCAACGACGGCCCCACCCGAAGAAAACCCTGTCGATGTCTTCACAAAATCAGCACCTGCTTCTTTTGCAAGGCGGCAAGCCATGCGCTTTTCCTCATTCGTGAGAAGACACGTCTCAATGATCACTTTTGTAAGCGCTTTCCCTTTTGCCGCAGCGACAACACTTTTGATATCCTCGCGTACATAATCATAATCCTGGTCTTTCAATCTCCCCACCGAAATCACCATATCGACTTCTTCAGCACCGTCCGCAATCGCCTTTTGTGTCTCGAAAGCCTTTACAACAGAGGGGGTTGCTCCTTGAGGAAAACCAATCACCGTACAGGTCTTAACACCGGTTCCTTTCAATTTTTCTGCAGTATATGAAACCCATATCGGACTGACACATACGGAAGCAAAACGATATGTTTTTGCTTCGTCCAGGAGCTTATCAAGATCTGCTTTTCCTGCCTCTGTTTTGAGCAGTGTATGGTCAATCATTTTTGCAAAATCCATAAAATACCTCCTAGAAATATTAAGAATTGTCAATGACAAAATTTTAACACTCTTTTTCTGCGTTGTAAAGCCTCAAAACATCGCTCGCTACCTGCTCCACAGGAAGTGTTTCAAGATAACGTTCAAGGAAGCTGGATGCACCTTGGACACCCTCTGCACGGGGGAACAAAATGTGTTCCTTCTTCTCCGTAAACACCTCCTCTGCCAAGAAGTCAGCAAGATCTCGGACATCTCCCCGTACTGCATATAATGCAAGAACAGCCATCCCCCACGCACCGCCTTCAGAGGCTGTCTCCATAACGCTTATGGGAAGATTCAGCAGGTCAGCAAGGACCTGCTGTGCAATCATCGGCGTGCGAAACAATCCACCGTGAGCAATCATACCATCCATTTCAATGCCTTCATCATGAGTAAGAATATCAAATCCAATCCTAATCGGCGCAAATGCCGAATAAAGATGGGTCAGCATAAAATTTGCCAATGTAAATTTGCTTTTCGGAGTACGAACAAAGAGAGGTCTTCCGTTTTGTGTACGCGTGAGATTTTCTCCTGAAAGAAAACTATAGTTCATCAGACCGCCGGCATCCATGTCAGCATTCGAAACCTGCTCAAAGAGAACTTGGTAGAGCCGATCGGATGAAAGGTCACAGCCTATTGCAAGAGCAAATTCGCTAAAAAGAGATGCCCATGCATTGATATCCGAAGTACAGTTATTGCTGTGTACCATAGCGGTTGTATGACCATCCGGCGTCATGACAATATCAATATCTCGATACATATTCGTCAGTGGATGCTCAAGAACATTCATAGAGAAAATAGAGGTGCCAACTGAGATGTTTCCCGTTCTTTTTCGAACGCTGTTTGTTGCGACCATACCGGTCCCTGCATCCCCCTCCGGCGGACACAATATACAGCCGGCCTCAAGATTTCCGCTTTCATCCAGCAGAGACGCACCCTCCCGTGTCAGCCTGCCGGCTTTGGTCCCTGCAGTTTGTACACGGGGAAGTATCTCTACAAGTTCTTTGCGAAGTTTTTTAGATGCAGGCAATGCTGAAAAAATTGACAGCATCTCTCTATTATATGTTCTAGTGACCGGATCAATTGGAAACATTCCGGAAGCATCATCAATGCCCAGTACCTTCTTTCCCGAGAGACGCCAATGGATATAACCGGAAAGAGTCGTCATAAATTCAACATGCGCTGCATGCTCTTCTTTTGAAAGAAGTGCCTGATAGAGATGTGCGGCACTCCATCGTTCTGGTATATTAAAAGAGAAGGCCTTTGTCAGATGGTCTGCTGCTGCTGCTGTCGTGTTATTTCTCCAAGTACGAAACGGAACCAGTAAATTTCCTTCCACATCAAAAACAAGATAACCGTGCATCATGCCGCTGATACCAATTGCATCAACATGTCGAATGGTTATCCCGTATTGCTCCTCTGCATTATTCCGCAGGGCTGTATATGCACTGCGCAACCCCTGCCATATCTCTTCCTGATGATAGGTCCAATAACCGCCCTCAAGACGATTTTCCCAGCCATGACTTCCCTGTGCAAGCGTCCGGCACGCGTCATCAATCAATACGGCCTTGATTCTCGTTGAGCCAAACTCAATACCAAGAAATAGCCGTCCATTTCTAATCAACTCTGCCGCAGATGAATTTTTCATCAGAACTCCTCCTTATACAGAATATAGGCAACAGATTCTAAAAAAATACAGCAGAATGGTTTCTATGCTCCAATTCTGCTGTATTTCATTTGTTCAAACTTACTCTACGGTAACGGACTTCGCAAGGTTGCGCGGTTTGTCCACATCACAGCCGCGTGTGATCGCAGCATAATATGCAAGCAGCTGGAGAGGGATGACAGAGAGGATCGGCATGATAAATTCATCCGATGCAGGCACATGCATCACATGATCAACATATTTTTCAAGTTCGGCATCTCCTTCTGCAGCAATGCCGATGACAACGGCATCACGCGCCTTTACTTCCTTAATGTTGGAGAGTGTTTTTTCATACACACTGCGCTGTGTTGCCAGAGCAATCACAGGTACGCCCTCAACAATCAGAGCAAGCGTACCGTGCTTAAGCTCTCCTGCAGCATATGCCTCGGCGTGGATGTAGGAAATCTCCTTGAGTTTGAGTGCCCCCTCAAGAGAGACAGCATAGTCTAGGCTGCGTCCAATGTAGAAAACATCCTCATTGAAGCCGTACTGTTTTGCAAATGTCTTGATCGGATCGACATCCGACAAAATCTCCGAAATCTGTGTTGGGATCTCCTGCAGCTGAGCAACAAGTTTTTCCACACGCTCCGGTGCAATATTCCGCTTAATCTCTGCCATGTAAAGAGCAAGCATGAAGAAGATAACCAGCTGTGTTGTATACGCTTTTGTCGATGCAACAGCAATCTCAGGACCTGCCCATGTATAGACAACCTGGTCTGCCTCTCGTGCAATGGAAGACCCCACCACATTTGTTATGGCAAGAGTTTTTGCACCGCGGCGCTTCGACTCCTTCAGTGCTGCCAACGTGTCGCTTGTCTCACCGGACTGAGAAACCACAATCAGCAGAGTCTTTTCATCCACAATCGGATCGCGGTAGCGGAACTCTGAGGCAACATCCACCTCAACGAGAACACGCGCCAGCTTTTCGATGTAGTATTTGCCGACGAGACCGGCATGGTATGCCGTCCCGCAGGCAACAATATAGATTTTATTGAACGAATTGAGATACACTGCATCCCATACGAGCTCTTCAAAAGATACGCCTTTCTTATCACTTGTAATGCGTTGGCTCATCGTATCGCGTACAGCCTTCGGCTGTTCGTGAATCTCCTTGAGCATAAAGTGCTCATAGCCGCCCTTCTCCGCAGCCTCCGCATTCCAAGTGACTTCAAATACTTTTTTGTCCACAGGCTCTCCTGTGCGATTGCTGACAGCAATGCCGTCCTTTCGCACTACAGCAAGCTCTCCATCGGCAAGAATATAAGTGCGCCGTGTACGAGAGATGATAGCAGGTATATCGGATGCAATAAAATTTTCTCCATCACCAAGCCCTATGATAAGCGGATTATCCTGCTTCGTACAGATGAGCATATCCGGGTGTCGCCGGCTCATGAACACAAGCGCATATGATCCCTCAATACGATGCAACACCTCTCGCACAGCCGCAATAAAATCCCCTGTATACACTTCTTCCAATAGGTGAACGACGACCTCAGTGTCTGTCTCTGACTGAAACACATGTCCCTTGGCGATGAGTTCCTCTTTAAGTGAAAGATAATTCTCAATAATGCCATTGTGTACGATTGCAAAGTCATTGTGGCAGTCCGTATGCGGGTGTGCATTAATATCAGACGGGCGTCCATGCGTTGCCCAACGTGTATGGCCGATACCAAGGCTGCCAGACGGCATATGACCTTTGATCTGCTCCCGCAGTGCCGCAAGGCGCCCGACACTCTTTTCTACACGAATGCTGCCACCCTCATAGACAGCGATGCCCGCCGAATCATACCCACGATACTCCAGTTTTGAAAGACCGTCCAGCAAAAATTCTGCCGCCTGGCGGTCGCCGACATAACCAACGATTCCACACATAAAAATACCTCCTGATCGAATAACACATCGTTCAGGGATCTCACTCCATCTGCAGCTTTGTCCACGAAGTCACCCTCATGCTTTGACCACAGACTCTCGACAGAGCGTGCCGGAAGGCATCCGCTGACGGCTCGACAACCTTCTCCTCGTCCTCTGGCATACAACCGCATGCCAGAGCCAGCGCTAAGAATCCTTTTCCATATAAGAAATCCCTATGCATCCTTGACGCACAGGGACATTCTATCTGATATTACAGGATAAGTCAATATTGTGTCTTACTGTGTCACGTAGTGGCTGAAACTGCCCATGACAAGCTGCGGGAACTCTGAACGAAGTATATTCATGAACTTTCGCGTTCCAATGGGTGCCCCCTGCTCAGGCGGCATCGTATGTAAAAATAGAGTTGGATCGATGTTCAGATTTCGCATTTGGATCATCTGAACAGGAAGTGTACGAAAAAAATCCTGCCACGCCGCGAGCTCCTCTGTGCGGTCATTGAACCCCGGAAAATATAGAAGATTAATGGATACATAAACGTCATGCGCAAGTGCATAGCGAATCGAGGTTTTTACAGCATCCAAATCATAACTTGCCCGATAATATACGGAATAGCTTATGTCACGTGCGCTAATCATAGATACCCGCAGTGAGTCTAATCCGGCATCTACAATCTTCTTCATTCCATCTGGAAAGCCTGCATTGGAGTTCATATTGATCTGTCCGCGTGTCGTTGCTGCACGAATTTTACGAATCCCATCTGCAATACAGTCTGCTGCAAGTGATGGCTCCCCCTCGCAGCCTTGTCCAAAACTAATGATTCCATCCGGCGCCATACTCAAATGGTAGATCCCTACTTCGGCAATTTCCTCCGGCGTCGGACGAAATGTAATACGCTGCTGTGGAGAGGGGCAACACTCCGAACTCTGCAGCGAAATACATCCAAGACAGTTTGCATTGCATACAGGCGAAGTCGGAACCCCGCATTCCCAGCGCCGATAAAAAAGATTCTGCGCCGTTAGGCAGTGATAGTTCAGCGAACAACTCCCCACTTGCTGTACGATACGATTGTTGGGAAGTTCCTTCATCACCCGGCGCACAAGTTTTTTTAACTCTCTGCCATTGTAGTTCTCCGGATCCCACTTTTCATTTTCATCTGTATAAATTGCAGCCGCATGGAGTTCTCCCCGGTAGACAGCAACAGCCGTATATCCATACAGTGGGAGCGGTGCAGCACCATCCTCTCGATAAAATCCAGGCAGATGTGTACGTGTGTACCCCTGCGGGAGTATCGCTGCAACTGCCATTCCTCCAAGAATCTTGAGGGAACCGTCCCCTTTTTGTCCAACGGCATAATGAGCGGGCAAAAACATAAGGTCAGCACTGTCTGGTAGAGGGATAAGATCCTCCGTTGCAAGTGGAACATGGGCCTCTCCTATGCGTCCAAGGGCTTGCAGTCCATCTGCTTCACAAATATTGCCATTCTCGTCTGCATAGAGTGCTGTAATGCAGCTGTTATACCGGATGGTCTGCTGCTTTTCCTTCTGTCTGCTGTGCTTCATATTTCTCCCTTTGTCCCTCGCTTTTTTTCTTCTGCGGATTGTAACGGTTCATCGCAAGATCGACTCCATTCGTTACCATCGTCGATACAGCTGGAAGCAACATCTCTATTGCCGTACGAATATGAGGGATATCCTCAGATGAAAACGGCGCGAGCACGTGATCGATCACCGACCATCCAGACAGAGGTCTGCCAATTCCTATGCGAATACGTGGAAAATTTTCCCCTCCAACATGTGCAATAATGGATTTAATGCCATTGTGTCCGCCAGATCCTCCCTTCTTTCGAATTCGTATCATGCCCGCCGGAATATCCATATCATCATGTACAACGATGAGATCCTCCAGTCCGACTTTATAATACACCAGCATTGGGCCAATGGCAGCACCGCTTTCGTTCATATAGGTCTGTGGCTTCACTAGAAAAATCTTTTCCCCATCGATACGCACCTCACTTATGAGTGAGGTAAACGCTTCCTTCCATGGAGATGCCCCTAAATGCTGTGCAAGTGCATCTAGGAGCATAAAGCCGACATTATGTTTCGTCTTTGCATATTGAAGTCCTGGATTTCCAAGGCCTGCGATGATTTTCATAAAAGGCTCCTTAGGTTGGATCACCAACGATGAAGAGATAACCAAGCACGACGATGCCAAGTGCGATACGGTACCATCCAAATGCCGTGAAGTCATTGCGCTTAATATAGCGTAGGAGGAACTGGATCGAAAGGATGGACACAACGAACGCTGTCACCATCCCCACGGCTAGGATGAAAAGTTCTGCACCCGTATAGTGGAAACCAAATTTAACAATTTTCAAAAAACTTGCACCGAACATGACAGGAATCGCGAGAAAGAATGTAAACTCTGCAGCTACATAACGGCTTGCACCAAAGATGATACCGCCCAGAATCGTCGCTCCTGAACGGCTCGTTCCTGGCACCAAAGAAAGCACTTGGAACATACCAATGATGAATGCCGTCCGATAATCTAGTTCCGATAGGCTCCCTATCCGTGGGATGCGTGTACGGTTCCAACGCTCGACAACAATAAAGAGTATCCCGTAGAGAATCAGCATGGAAGCTACAACAGGAGCATTCATGAAATGCTCCTCCATATAGCGATTAAAAGAAAGACCTATAACGGCAGCAGGAAGGCAGGCAACAAAGACCTTTCCCCACAAGTTCAAAGTCTCACGTCGCTCATCTCTCGATTTGCGTTTGAGAAAGGGATTGAGCTTTTCTGCATTAAGCACAACAACCGCGAGAATCGCGCCAAGCTGAATGACAACGAGAAACATATCCATAAATGCGGTTGTTACATCAAGCTGGATAAATTCATCGACCAGAATCATATGACCTGTACTTGATACAGGCAGCCACTCTGTTAGCCCCTCCACGATGCCAAGAAGAATCACCTTCACCAGTTCTGTCAACGAAATTGCCACGATTCCGTACTCCCCTCACTCTTAAAATCTCGCCTATTATAGCACAGTTCCAGATATTGTGCACAATCCACGAAAGAAATATTACATATCCACACAAAAAAGGCTGCATATGCAGCCTTTTTAACAATCTATGGATTCACTTATACCAAACCATGCGCAATCATAACATCCGCTACCTTAGCAAATGCCGTGATATTGGCACCGGCAACGAGATCATCAGGCTCAGCATAAAGCTCTGCATTCCGCTTGGCATTTTTGTAAATGTTTTCCATGATCCCCTTGAGGCGTGTATCCACCTCATCAAATGTCCACTGCAAGCGTTCCGAGTTCTGCGACATCTCAAGTGCCGAAACCGCAACACCGCCGGCGTTTGCCGCTTTTGCAGGTGCAAAGAGTACATGGTGTTCTTTAAAATAATCAATAGCATCAAGAGTAGACGGCATATTGGCCCCCTCTCCCACGGCTTTTACGCCATTCGCAACGAGCAGTTTTGCCGCGTCAAGATCAATCTCATCCTGTGTTGCGCAGGGAAGGGCAATATCACATTTAACAGACCAAATGCCTTTGCATACTTCATGGTATTCAGCCTGTGGATGCGTCGCCACATATTCCTTAATACGCGCACGCCGGACCTCTTTGATGTCTTTGAGTGCTGCGAGATCGATGCCGTTTGGATCATAGACATAGCCATCCGAATCAGAGCAAGTAACGACCTTTGCTCCAAAGGACTGTGCTTTTTCAATGGCGTATGTTGCAACATTTCCCGCGCCGGAGACGACAATGGTCTTCCCTTTGAGATCGATCCCCTTTGCATCGAGCATATTCTTGACAAAATAGAGAAGTCCGTATCCTGTGGCCTCAGTACGTGCAAGACTCCCCCAATAGTCGATGCGCTTTCCTGTCAGAACACCTGCATCATAAGAGTCACGAATGCGCTTATATTGTCCAAAAAGATAGCCGATCTCACGACCGCCGACACCAATATCCCCTGCCGGTACATCCACGTTTACACCAATGTGACGATAGAGCTCTGTCATAAAACTCTGACAGAATTTCATCACTTCATTGTCTGATTTTCCATGTGGGTCAAAATCCGAACCGCCCTTCGCACCGCCAATTGGAAGACCTGTCAGTGCATTCTTAAAGACCTGTTCAAAGGCAAGGAATTTCAAAATATCCAATGTGACGCTTGGATGAAAACGAAGTCCGCCCTTATAAGGGCCAATGGCACTTGACATCTGCACGCGGTAACCGCGGTTGATCTGGATTTCCCCTTTGTCATCAACCCATGGAACACGAAATGAAATCACGCGCTCCGGCTCGATCATACGCTCCAGCATCTTATACTTTTTATATTCCGGATGCTTTTCTAAAAGCGGAACAACAGAGGTGAGTACCTCGGCAACCGTATTCTTGAAATGCACCTGTTCTGGATCGCGCTTGGATACGAGTTCGAGAATATCATTGACATACTGTTTCATGTTGGACATGAGGGTTCCTCCTTTTGATGGTGCGCTAAGCTTTCCAGCGAACGCAGATGAGTATAGCATACCGAACAGAGCTTTGTATAGAGATGCACAGCATGAATACAATATGCACTAAAAATACAAACTTCTCCAGTCTGCTCCATCAAAAGTTAAAGTGAGGTACTCCATGGTATTCTTCTGGAAAATCATTAGGGTTCATGTAGCCTAAATCCCTCACCATCACAGATTTTTCCTTTGGAAATACATACTTGATTGAGGTAGTCAATGAAATCTCCTTCAGAATAGCATACGACTCCTCTGATTCTGTACTTTTCAGCATGTGGACTATGATGGAGCCAATGATTGGAAAATTCCAGACAATATTTTTCCAAATTGTCAGCAACGAGGTCTGATACAAGATACAATACGCGATCACCATCTGCACTCAATATGACATGTTTCATATCAATGCAATCACTGTTCCTTTAGATAATTCCTTTTTCTCATTTTATTCGCCACACTCCTTGCAGCTGAATTTATAGATGATATGGTTCTCCTTTGCTAATCTTAAAGGATCGATAAATTTGTTCCATAAGAAAGAGACGAAGGAGTTGATGCGGAAATGTAAAGCGGGAGAAGGACAGGCAAAAATCGGCCTCCCGGAGCAGCTGCTCCGAGAGGCCGAAAGGACCACCGATGAGAAAGACAATATGGCTCTGTCCCTCAACACCAAGATGATCGATCTTTTCCGAAAGCTCCTCCGAGGAATATGCTGCGCCTCTAGCATCCAGCACAATGAGATATGCATTGCGCGGAACCTGCGCCAGGAGACGTGCCCCCTCACGGCGGATTGTCTCTGCCTTTTCCGCTGCAGAGGGCTTGTCCTTCATGCGCTCCTCGCTAATCTCTATCGTACGTACATCGGCATAGGGACGCAGACGCTTTTCATATTCGGCAATCCCATCGCGCAGATACCTTTCCTTCAGCTTTCCCGCGCAGATAATTGTGATCTTCACCGATCTTCCTGCGGCATTTCTTCAAGAGTAACTTCTGCTTTTCGCTTTGTATCATTACGGTCATAGACAATGGTTATCTTATCACCAACCTGATACGAGGCAATTTTGCCGCGCAGCTCGGACACGCTGTTGATCTCCTCACCATTGATCTCCAGGATAATATCACCGCGCTGGAATCCAGCCTTGCCGCAAGGACCATCAAGTGTCAGGCGGAAGATATAGACCCCCTTGTCAATGTTGAGCTGATATCCATAACGTGCCGCTGTTGTTGGATCAAAGACGGAAACACCAAGATAAGGGCGTGCTACATATCCTTTTTCAATAATTTCATTGATGACAGTCTGAACAGTATTGATTGGAATGGAAAACCCCATGCCTTCCACACCGCTGGCTGCAACTTTTGCACTGTTGATGCCGATGACTTCACCGTCTGCATTGACAAGCGCACCACCTGAATTACCGGGACTGATGGCTGCATCTGTCTGAAGCAGTTTCACGCGGCGATCACTGACATCAAGGGTACGATTGAGCGCACTGATGACCCCCGCTGTAACACTTCCCTGGAATTCAAGTCCCATAGGGTTTCCAATGGCAATGGCAGGTTCCCCAACGACCACATGGTCAGAGTCGCCAAAGACTGCTGTCGGAAGATCATCGGCATCCACCTTGACAACAGCAAGATCGGTGAGTTCATCTTTACCGACGAGTTTTCCCTTGAGGCTTCGCCCATCGGACAGAGAGACAATGATTTCCTTTGCTCCACTGATGACATGATTGTTCGTAACGATATAGCCATCCTTTCGGAAAATAACGCCTGAACCGACGCCCTCCGTCTCAACCGGATTGTTGAACCAATCGCGTGCAACGGCTTTGTTGGTAATGCCAACAACAGTTGGTCCAACAGCTTTTGCCGCCCGAACAACAGGTGTATCACGGTTACTGGAAAGCCCCGCGACATCTACGGACTGTGCCGGTTTTGCTGCACCAACTGTGTTGTCTGCTGCCGCCCCCATGGAGCATCCGCCAAAAACAACAACCGAAGCGGCAACGGCAAAGGCCATCAAAAGGGTTCCTTTTCTATTTTTTATTTTAGAACAGATGTTCATAAGACCAATCTCCTTTACATGATGGTTCTTGTTCCGCCTTGCGGCAGACATGTTTCAATATCCAAATGAATGCCATGAGAGGAGAGAATCCTGGTCACTGTACTGTGGGCAAGCTCTGGACGGTTGTTCTCCTCTGAAAGATGAGCAAGATATACTTTGCGTGGACGCCTACGCATCCGCATGAGCGCCCATGCAGCTTCCCCATTGGCAAGATGTCCACGGCTCGATAGTATGCGTCGTTTCAGCGACCATGGATAGCTGCCGCATTTCAGCAGATCTGCATCGTGATTCGCCTCTAGGACCAGCACATCCGCTCCCTCCATAGCATCCTGCACCGTCTCAGTGACAACACCAAGATCCGTGGCAATGGTGCAGCATGCAGAACCGTGTATGCGGAATCCACATGGTTCTGCGGCATCATGCGAAGTGGCAAATGGATGAACTTTGACATCGCCAAATACCAATTCATCCTGAACGCGCTGCATTGTATTCACGAGAGGCCCATCTATGTGGCTGAGGGTTCCTTGTGTCGCAAATACGGGCATATGGTATCGCTTTGTGAGTGTGGCCAGCCCGCGTATATGGTCAACATGCTCGTGTGTCACAAGCACCGCATGCAGAGTATTCAAACCAACACCGATCCCATCTAACCTGCTCTTGATACGCGCAGCGCTGATCCCCGCATCAATCAGCAGCCGTATGCCGTCCATCTCAACATAAACGGAGTTCCCTTTGCTCCCACTCGCTAATATAGATACCTGCAACACCGAGCCTCCCTCCTACACATGTCATCATATTCCCTGTTTCTGTAAATATTCTGCAAAAACAAGCTCCTATTTACAGTTTAATTCATCTCTCATACACGCAATCTGTTGCATAATTTCATTACTGAAAAGTGCCAAATCCTCTTTATCTTTACGATCGCCTTGAAAATACAGGGGCTTCCCATACATGATGCGGAGTGCCGGCAGAATTCCACCATTGGCAAAAACGCGATGTGTATTGAGAATCGCAACAGGGACAACAGGAGCACCGGTCATTGCTGCGATAAGTGCCACGCCCCCCTCTGCCTTTTGAAGTGCTCCTGTTTTGCTGCGTCTTCCCTCAGGGAACATGCCAAAAACACGCCCTTCTTTTAGAATATTGACCGCAGCTTTAATTGCGCCGCGGTCAGATGCACCGCGTTTTACGGGAAAGGCATGACAGCGGCGAATGAGCCCACCAAAGATAGGATTTTCGAAGAGTTCACTTTTTGCCATATAGCTGACGGGACGTTTAATTAAGCTCGCCATAAGAGGAGGGTCGATGTTGCTGGCGTGATTGGCTGCAAGAATCACAGCACCTTCCTGTGGGATATGCTCACGTCCAAAGATACGCACACGGAACACCGTATAAAAAATAATGCGAAACAAGTACTGAATAAAAGTATAGAGCATCTTGCATCCTCGCTATTTACACAAAGCTAACAGCCGTGCAGTGACTTCATCAATAGACATCCCCGTCGTATCGATGAGAACAGCATCCTCTGCTTGACGCAAGGGAGCGATGATGCGCTCGCTATCCTGTTTATCACGTGCAGAGATCTCATGCTGTAATGTATTCAAATCAATAGGATAGCCTTTCGCCTGCATTTCCTCATAACGCCGCCGGGCACGCTCCTCAACAGAGGCCGTGAGAAATATCTTGACATCAGCATTCGGCAGAACATTCGTCGCAATATCACGACCATCCATAACCACGGCGCCATCAGCCGCCATAGCACGCTGCAGTGTTACCATCTGTTCACGTACAGCACCGAGTGCCGCAACGCGAGAAACGATTCCGGTGACCTCTGGTCTTCGAATCTCCTCCGTCACGTCGATGCCGTCAACAGCAACCCGCGCCTTTCCGTCTATGCAGGAAAGCCGTACATCTATATCCTTCGCCGCCTCCAGTATGGAGGCTTCAGTCACATCTCCTTGGTGCTTACAGAGTGTTTTCCACGCAACTGCACGATACATTGCCCCTGTATCAATATAAGTGTAGCCAAGCTTCTTTGCCAAACGTTTTGCAACGGTACTTTTTCCCGCACCCGCTGGCCCGTCAATCGCGATAATCTTCTTCATACTGAAGTTCCTCTCTATGAGATGCAAAGCCGATAAAGCTCTGCAAAAAAATCCGGATAGGAAATCACAACACTGTCTGGGGAGGCAATTGCAGCTCCATGTGCTGCCGCGCCAAGAACAGCAAGTGACATTGCCATGCGATGATCTCCGCAGCTGCTCACCTGTGCTGCACGAAGCGCTCGCCCTCCGTGAATGACAAGTCCATCCGCGTGCTCTTCTATACTGCCAGGCGAGAACTTACCTAGTTCCACAGCGATGGCATGCAGGCGGTCAGTCTCTTTGACACGCAGTTCTCCAGCCCCCGAAATCACCGTATCCCCCTCCGCGCACAGGGCGGCAACTGCAAGAATCGGAATTTCATCAATGAGCCGCGGCATAATATCTGCGCCAAAGCAAACCCCGTGCAGGTCTGCCGCCGTTACCTCAAGATCTGCAATAAGCTCACCGCCGCTCATACGCTGATTCCTCCGCTCGATATGGGCACCCATATCTGCAAGCACGTCCAAAATTCCTGTGCGTGTCGGATTCACTCCTACGTCTTTCAGCAAAAGACGGCTCCCGGGAACAATGCTCGCCCCCACGAGAAAGTAGGCTGCAGAGCTTATATCCCCCGGTATGGTGATCTCCTCCGGCGCCCGAAATTCATCCTGCTCTGCTGGAAATATGCGTACCGAACGGCCACTCCGCTCAACGCGGACACCGAATCCCAAAAGCATCTGCTCTGTATGATCCCGTGAGATATATGGTTCTCTCACCGTTGTCGGTGCATCGGCATAAAGCCCTGCAAGCAGGATAGCAGACTTCACCTGTGCGCTTGCGACCGGGCTTTCGTAGTCGATGCCAGAGAGCCTCTGTTCCACAGGCACAATGGCGAGTGGGAGATTTCCGTTTTGATTGCGTCCATAAATACGCCCCCCCATCTGCATGAGTGGCTGCAGCACACGCCTCATGGGGCGCCCAGATAAAGACGCATCTCCAGTAAAAGCAGAAAAAAAAGGCTGTGCTGCAAGAAGCCCCATCATGAGCCGCAGCGTTGTCCCAGAGTTCCCCGCATCCAGCACAGTCTCAGGTTCGCGCAGTTCGTGCAGTCCGTTCCCCGTTACAAGCAGTTCTTGCTTTGAAATAAACTCAATATGTACGCCAAGGGCACGCATGACACCAACGGTTGAAAGACAGTCTGCTGCATGCAGAAAATTCTTTATATGTACGGGCGTACGGCCAAGTCCTGAGAACATAACACTGCGATGTGAGATGGATTTATCCCCGGGAACAGCGACCATTCCCACGAGACCATGCCGCGCAGGCTCCACTGTTTTCACTTCAGTCATATATCTCACTCGCTTTCTAAATTCCACACACTATAACAACCTGCTGCATGCCCCATCGAAAATGCGGCCTGCAAATTATACCCGCCTGTGAATCCGTCCACATCAACGACCTCTCCCGCAAAGTAAAGCCCGCGTATATGTTTGGATTCCATTGTGCGTGGATGGATTTCGCGCGTATCAATGCCTCCCGCTGTTACAATTGCCTCAGAAAGGGGGCGTGTCCCTATAATCGTGAGCGGCAGTGCATGCAGTGTATGCACAAGACGCTCCCGTGCTTTTGCAGAAACCTGCCCGACGGGGGACGCTGGGCTAAGGTCTGCATGGGCCAGCACAATATTAATCAAACGCTGCGGCAGGAGATCTTTCATCCCATTACAAAGCTGTTTGCGTCGATAGAGTGCAAAGTCCCTGTCAATCCGCGCACGCAGTTTTTCATGTGTAAGAGCAGGCTTTAAGTTCAGATGCAAAGCAAGCTCCGCAGCTCCTTCTAGGAGAAGCTGCGAAGCGCAGCGGCTCATGGATAGAATGATGGGCCCCGTAACACCAAAATGCGTAAACATCATCTCACCAAAGCATTCCTGCACTTTTTTCCCCGCATGAAAAAGTGTTGCACGGACATTGCGCAGTGAAAGCCCCTGCACATCCTTAACCCACTCCTGCGATGCAATCAGCGGTACAAGTGCGGGAAATACAGGCGTAACATGGTGTCCTGTGCGGCGCGCCATCACGTATCCATCACCCGATGAACCGGTGAGGGGATAGGAAGCCCCTCCCGTGGCGAGAATCACGGCATCTGCCCGCACATGTTCCCCGCTGGATAGCTGTACCCCGCGTACAACAGAGTCATTAAGCATAATATTTTCTGCTGTTGCACCCGTTCGAATCTCTACACGAAGATCACGCAAGTGCCGAACCATAGCATCAACAACATCAACAGCGCGATCACTTTGCGGAAAAACGCGGTTGCCACGCTCCACTTTAAGCGGAACCCCCTGCTCCTGAAAGAACGCCATGACCCGCGTGTTGTCAAATGATCGGAGCACGCTGCTGAGAAAACGTCCATTGCCAACCATATGCTCCACTATACTAGGAATGTCATCTGCGCTTGTGACGTTGCAGCGCCCCTTCCCTGTAATCATCATCTTGCACCCGACACGCGGCATCTTTTCGAGAAGTACAACACTCCCGCCGCACTCTGCTGCTGCTGTTGCCGCCATCATGCCCGCAGGCCCCGCCCCCACTACCACAATCCGCTTCACTTTGCTTCACTCCTGCTAGGATCCGAAGACCACGCACCTCATCCGCCGTCAAATGCCGTGAAAAACCACACGCCAGTCCCTTTAATGTCAGTGCCCCAAAGCGCACACGCCGCAGCGCACATACACGACAGCCAACGGCAGCAAACATGCGGCGTACCTGGCGATTGCGTCCCTCATGGAGGATGACTTCAACCACTGTTTTATCCTGCCGATGAGAAAGAAGGCGAACGCCTGCAGGTGCCGTCATCCCATCTTCAAGCAAAATGCCGTAACGGAGCTGATTGAGTTTTTCCGCTGTAACGGATCCAACCACCTCGGCATGGTACACTTTATCAATCTCAAAGCGAGGATGCAGCAGCCCTTGCGTCATCTCTCCGTCGTTCGTGATCAGCAGCACTCCCTCCGTATCGGCATCGAGACGCCCGACCGGGTAAAGGCGCGCAGAATTCGGCGGCAAGAGATCGAGTACTGTTCTGCGTCCCCGCTCATCATATGCAGTAGAAATATAGCCGCGCGGCTTATTGAGCAGAATATAGACATGCTGCTCGCATCCTTTGATCGGCACACCATCCACCGTAATCTCATGCTGCATCGCATCATATCTGCTGCCAAGCTGCGTCACTACCGCCCCATCGACCGCCACGCGTCCTGAACGAATCATTTCCTCAGCAGCACGTCTCGAGGCAACTCCCGCATGACTGAGGATTTTTTGCAGCCGTTCCATTGCTTCCCCCTACCGTAGTTTTACAGCTGTCTCACCAATCAACGCTGTAAGTCCGTGCACGATCTCCGGTGTGCCATCAAGCCAGTAATCTGGATCAAGTCGACGCCAACGGCCGCCGCTTTGAATGTAGACAGGATGCTCTCCCCGATGCTCCTCAAACAACGTTTTCATCTGCGTCCAAAGCACCTGACGGTCAACTTCAGGGGAAGGTGTCAGATAAAAAGAACTGCGATACGACGCAATCGGCCAAATCTCATCGGCCAGAAGCTTCGGCTGATCTCCGGACAGATCCACGCGCCCCTCCACAACAATCATCACATCGGTGGTGAGTTCTGACATATGTGCATAGAATACGCGTGGGAAAACGGTCACCTCAATGTGACCGCTAAAATCTTCCAGTTCCGCAAAGAGCATCGTATCGCCCTTTTTCGTCGTGAACCGCTTCGTACTTGTAAGAATCCCACCCACCCGCACAAGCTGACGGTCTTTGCGCACCGTGTCTGAAATCTGTCCAATGGGCAAAAGGTGCGCCATCGTCTCGCGATAATCATCCAGTGGATGCCCTGTGATATAAAACCCTGTCGCCTCCTTCTCCCATGCAAGCCGTTCCCGCATGGAGACCTCCGGCACCTCAGCCATATGAACTTGCTCCGCTTCTTCGATTGTGTCCTGTGCAAAAAGCCCTGTCTGCCCGGTCTGCAAATCACGCTGCCAACGAGCTGCCCGCATCATTGCATGTTCCAAGGAAAGAAGCATTTGGCTGCGCTTCATCCCAAAACAGTCAAACGCACCACATTTTATCATGCTCTCAATGGCGCGTTTATTGACTGTACGCATATCGACGCGCGTGCAAAAATCGACCAGAGAACGAAACGAACCGCCTTCAGCGCGTACTTGCTCAATCCCTGCAATAGCACTCTCACCAACGTTTCGTACAGCCGCAAGTCCAAACCGTATGGCACCGCCTTCAATCCCAAATGCTGCGACACTCGAATTGATGTCCGGGGGCAGAATATCGATCTTCATCTGCCGACAAAGCTGAATGTACACGGGGATCTTATCCGCCTTGTCCATAATACTCGTGAGTACACCCGCCATAAACTCCACGGGATAATGGGCTTTGAGGTATGCCGTCTGCCACGCCAGCAAACCGTAGGCGGCACTATGGGATTTATTGAATCCATAGTCAGCAAAATGCGTCAGAAGATCGAAGATATGATTTGCAAGCGATGCTTCAATGCCATTTTTTTCACAGCCCTGCAAGAAAATTTCCTTCTGCGCCATCAAGAGGTCATGCTTCTTCTTCCCCATCGCACGCCGCAGCAAATCCGCCTGCCCAAGTGTAAACCCTGCAAGGACTTGTACAATTTGCATGACCTGCTCTTGGTAGAGTACAACACCGAATGTCTCCTTCAGAATCGGTTCTAGGAGCGGGTGCATATAGGCAACGTCTTTCTTTCCATGCAGTCCTTCGATGAAGTCTGTCACCATCCCACTGCCCAAGGGACCCGGGCGGTAGAGCGCAACCGTTGGAATGAGATCGATAAACCCCTTGGGTCTCAGATCCTTAACAAGGTTCGTCATCCCCGCAGACTCCATCTGGAATACCGCGCCCGTATCACCGCTGCAGAGCATTTTCGATGTGCGTTCATCGACAAGTGGAATTTGATCTATATCAAGCACAATTCCACGAGACTGACGGATATGTTTTATCGTGCCTTCGATAATGCTAAGTGTACGAAGACCGAGAAAATCCATTTTAAGAAGACCAAGTGCCTCAACATCATCCTTGTCAAACTCCGTAACAAGTGTTCCGTCAGATACCCAGACCGGTACATGGTCGGCGAGCGGTTCTTTTGCAATGACGACACCTGCAGCATGAATCGATGTGTTGCGCGGCAGGCCCTCAATCTTGCACGCAAGATCAACCACACGGCGCACTGTTTCATCTGTGTCGTAGACACGACGGAAATCAGCCGACTCCTTTAGCGCACGCTCTAGTGTAATATTGAGATCAGATGGTATGAGCTTTGTAATGGCGGAAACTTCACCGAAGGGCATCTCCAGCACGCGTCCTACATCACGGATGGCCCCCTTCGCCCCCATCGTACCAAATGTTGCAATCTGCGCAACATGATCCTCGCCGTAGCGTTCTTTCACATAGGAAATAACCCGTCCGCGATTGACATCGTCAAAGTCTATGTCAATATCCGGCATAGATACGCGTTCGGGATTGAGAAACCGCTCAAAAAGAAGTGCATATTTAAGAGGGTCAATATTGGTAATGCCAAGCAGGTAGGCTACGATGCTTCCGGCTGCCGATCCGCGCCCGGGGCCGACAGCGACACCGTGATTCCGCGCATAGTTGATAAAATCCCAAACGATGAGAAAGTAGCTGGCGTACCCCATCCCACGGATGACATCCAGCTCATAGGAAAGGCGCTGATAAACCTCTCCATCTGCCTGTGGATAACGCATTGGCAAGCGTTCTTCGCAGAGACTTTTTAGATATGCATCATCACTCTCATAAGACGACGGGATGGGATAAAACGGAAGCTGAAGTTCACCAAAGGTAAAATCCACCTGACAACGCTGTGCTATTTTTACCGTATTTTCAATGGCATCTGGAAACTCCGCAAAGAGTACCGTCATCTCCTCTTCGGACTTCATATAGTAATCCGGTCCTGAAAACCGCATGCGGTCTGCATCATGAATCGTGCGCCCTGTCTGAACACAGAGCAGTATGTCATGAAACTCGCTGTCCTGTGCATAAACATAATGAATATCGTTGGTCGCCACCAGCCCGACACGGTATTGCTCAGATAGTGTGCGCAGGATGCGGTTGACTGTTTTTTCCTCCTCTAATCCATGATCCTGAATCTCAAGAAAAAAACAATCCCGTCCGAATATATCAATATATTCCTGGACGAGTGTTCCAAGCTGCTCCATATCACCCCGCAAGGCGGTCTGAGGAATCTCTCCTGCAAGGCAAGCAGAAAGAGCTATAATCCCCTCATGATGCTCCCGCAGAAGCTCTTTGTCTACACGTGGTTTATAATAATACCCTTCGATATTCGCACGGGATACAAGCCGTACGAGATTGCGGTACCCCATCTCATTTTCTGCCAGAAGAATCAAATGGTAATAGCGTACGCCATCGACTTCGGCGCGCTCATGTCGGCTTCCGGGTGCAAGATAGACCTCACAGCCGATGATGGGGCGGATTCCCTGCTTCTTCGCCTCCTTATAAAATGCAATCGTACCGTACATTGTACCATGGTCTGTTATGGCAATCGAGTCCATCCCTAGTTCCTGCGTACGCTGCACAAGTTCTTTGATGCGGCTCGCTCCATCGAGCAAACTATACTCCGTATGTACGTGCAGATGGGCAAAGGCCACGCGCCCCCCTCCTTTCGATGTGCTGTGTGCTGCTCCGAAACGCTTTAAGGTTCCTCTGCATCACAAAATTCCTGCCAGATGCGCTGATATGCAGCTTCTAACTCACGCATATACCCCTTCATATCCATCAGAGGAGAACGCTTCATATTATCGCGCAGTCCCATATGGTATGCCTCAATGAGAGACGGAGACTCTGCTAGTTGAACAGCACGCCGTACATAGTTGAGACCATTTTCGACAACGAGTTCCCGCACACCTGCATTGGTCAAAATTGATGCGCCAAATCGTGCACCGTGTGTGCGTCCACGCAGGGAGATCACAGGAACACCCATATAGAGCGCCTCACATGTCGTAAGGCCCCCATTATAGGGCGCTGTGTCAAGCGCAATGTCAATATCTCGATACTGTTCAAGATAATCCGGACTATAGGGTCGAAATTCGATGCGTGATAAATCACAGCCGACCACAGAAAGCCGCTGTTTTACAATTTCTATGCCAGAATCGATGCTGCAAATTTTCCCCTTGATAACAAGACGCGCATCACTGACTGTTTCTAAAATACTGCGCCATAGCAGCAGGATCTCATCTGTCACCTTGGCAAAATTGTTAAAACTGCCGAATGTTACATAATGATTCGTCCGTACAGGCGCATCGCGCCCATCCATCGGCATTGTGCGGATCTCTTCCGGTGCATAACAAAAATGAGTGTGCGGTAGCCGTAAAATCTTCTCTGTGAATCCAGATGCCGCCAAAGTATCCCCTGGCGGAACACAGACCTCATCTGAAAGAAAGTAATCAACCGTACGCAATCCTGTTGTATTGGTATACCCAATACCTGAGACCTGAACAGGCGCCGGACGATATGCCATGATCGGCAGTGCATTATCCTGCGAGTGCCCTGATAGATCTACTAAAATATCAATCTTATCTGCCACGATACGCTGTGCTGCTGCCTGTGGCGGATATGCGCGCAGATCACGCCATGTAGTGCGGCGCGTCCGGAGTTTCTGGGTAACCGCATCAGTGCGCCCCAGTGCATAACAGAACACGATAAACTGGTCATCATTAAAATATCGCAGCAAAGGCGGCAAAAAGTAGGAAACAGAATGCTGACGGAAATCTGGTGATATATAGCCAATCCGAATTTTTCGGTGGGTCATGCGATTTACATTTTCATGCGTGTACGGGGTTACATGCAGCATATCCGCATAGACCTGCGCTGCATCCCGCCCCTCTTTATTCCCAAGAGGCCGATAATTCCGCATAAAAAGATATTTGCTGTAAAGCTCTGCCGCTTCCTCCGGATGCTCTGTAATCTCGCTGTACATCAACAGCTCACGGGCAGCACCTGTAGGCTGTCCCGCCAGATAAAGTGCATCGGCGAGCCAGCCTCGGGCACGCTTTAGCATCTGGTGATAGACAATATACATGGGATCCTCTTTGCCGAGAATCCCGATCTTATGGGATAGTTCTTCGATGAGTTCAGAAAGCTGTGGAATCTCCTCATCCAAGCGGAATTCGAGCGCTGCAAGACCGGCCTGCACCATACGGGCACGCGGGTGCCGTTGGTATACCTGCAGAACCTTTAAGGCAAGCGCCTCAGCCTCATTGACCCGCCCGCTATAAAGAGCCGCCTCAGCACTGATCGCTGCCGCATCAATATCCCCCTCCGCAAGTTTGTCAACCTCGCGTGCACAAGCACGCATTCCTCTTAAATTTCCATCCGAGGAAAATTTTGCTGCGAGCTTCAGCCAGTTAATCTTTTCTTCCGCTGCATGTAAAGGACGCGGCGACCGTTTGCCCCTTCGCATAATCCACGTCCTTTCAACAATATATTCTACAAAAGCCCATGGTTCATGCTAAACTTCGGGACTCAGTTCTCCCCCATATTCACGCAAAAAAGCCTTTTGATACCGTTTGTACTCCGGCGCAAGCGGTTTCTCACGCGGACAGTGGATGCACCAAAAATCCTCCTCTTGATTTGGAACCACCACACGAAAGTCATGCCGCCGCATCTCCATGCACATAGATGTATCATAAAAGTGCCAACCGGTAAACAAATCCTCACGCCAGCGAATGCCGTACTGTGCTGCAAGGAGCAGTCCATCTGCTGCCTCAACGTCGATACAGTCACCATCCGGCTCCATGCAGTGTGAGTCCACTACGCTCTCAGGTTCTGAGTGATGAAGAACCCGCCCATAGGTACGCAGCCCGTCCCACCAGACCCCCGAGCTTGGAAGGCTGCGGCAGCCGATCATGCCGACAAGTCCAATGGTCTTGTCCTCAAAAATCGAGAGCAGATCAGCAATGATATTCTTGTTGACAATAAGAACATCCTGATGCAGATACACTTTGTAGCGTGCATTTGTTTTGCACGCCCCCATATTATACCCTGCACACATAGAGTTTGCACCGCGTATTGGCACATACTCCACGCGCATACCATCGGGTACATGAAGTGCCTTAAGATAGAGACTGCACTCATTGTACATATCTTCATCATTCACACAGGATATAAAAGCGACTGCCTTACTATCCAATGCATCAGTCATCGTCATCCCCCACAACCTCCGCATTCTCATTGATAAGCGTTTCATATAGCGATTGGTAGCATGCGCGGTCAGATGAGTTAACACTTTCATCATAGCTTGACTTCAGCATGTCCGCAATAAAATCAATATGTTCTGGTGCTTCTTCCACAAGACGCTGATAAAAAGAAGCTGTATGCATAACAGTTTCTCTCGAAAAAGCAGCCAAATAGTCAGGAAAGACACCGAGACACTCTACCGTTTCCCATAGCTGATATACCGCATCTGACGCTGCTACCCCATATTCGACACGATGGATGAGCCGCGCCATCTGTGCACGCTCGGCAGATGTATACATAGATTTGAGCAGAGATAACTCAGGCATGGAGCGGTCGGCACGGACGAGATAAAACTCCGTCTCAAGATCGCCCTGACGATTGGCAAACCCCGCAGCAAGAAGCCTATCAAGCAGCTCTTGAGGCGCTGCTCGCTGCTGCACGCGAAAATAAACATTTTTATAAAATGAAGCATAGAGCAGACTCTCAAACTCAGGACGTGCAAAAAGGCGCGAAACAACATTGTAATAATGGCCTTCCATAAGATTCTGCAAAACAGACCAGTGTCGAATGTTGCGAAAACTCGTGAGAAGAGATCCTGTCTCCTGTAAAAACATGGAGAATCCTGCGGCAATATCCTGCGGATTCTCCGATTGTTCTAACACAAGATCTGCAAGAATATAATCAAAATAACCACGCATATAGGGAAGCGGCACCTGCAAATAATCTAAGATTTGCCAGTGTATCCCATCGAGATCAATTTCATCCCTGCGATCCGGATCTGCAGTCACAGCATACAGAGCTGCACGCGGAAACATCTGCCGCAGCTGCGGCAGATATGACAAACTTTCCACAACGAGTATATGCAGCGGTATTGTAGTGGGTTTTAAAAATGTATGCAGTTCGGGACGAATCTCCTCGGCCACCTGACGCATCCCCCTTTTACGCGGCATATTCTTACTACCTGTCGACAATTTGTTAAATAGAATCCATAACTGTATTATAACATAATCCGCAGAGAAGTTGTATATCTGCTTCTTCATCAGACGAGAGGCTTTTCCTCTCATGTGCAGAGCGGTAAAGCAAAAACAACCAGTTCTTCATAGGGATGAACCGCATGTATGGCAGATAATGTCTTCTCCAGATTGGCTGCCTCAATACGGACTTCAACTTTAAGTTCCGCCCCTTCAGAAATCTCTCCCACATCTCCCTGATATGGCTCTGTCCCTACAAGAGGGCGCCACATCCCCGTCACACGACTATAAGCAAGACAGGAATCATAGCCCCCAATACGACCGGCATTCACCTGCTGCAGAACCTCCTGCAATTGATGAAAATGTGTCTCAGGAATAAAAATCTCCAGCTTCATATATTGTGGTTCCGTCATTCGCGGAAAACCTCCCCCACACAACCAGAATATAATGTAGAATCTTCCATATATCCCAATTATTCAACATGCAGACCAAGATCACTGTGCAGCTGTATTGCCTCAGCGATATGCGCCGCCGTGATGACAGGACTTTGCCCAAGATCGGCGATGGTTCGCGCCACCTTGATGATGCGGTCATGAGAGCGCGCCGATAGATGAATGCGATGAAATGCTGCCTCAAGCAAGCTCTCTGCCTCCTTTTCAAGCTGACAATATTTCTTTATCATGCTGTGATTCATCTGCGCATTACAAAAAAGCCCGTGCTTCCCCAACCGTTTCTGCTGGATGGCACGCGCAGCTACGACGCGTTGACGAATCGCTTCGGAGGACTCCGCCCTACGTGTGGTGTGAAGATCCGCATAGTCGACACGCGACACACGAATATGCAGATCAATGCGATCCAGAAGCGGTCCCGACAGCTTACGCGTATATCGTTTGATCTCGCCCGCAGAGCATTCACATATATGATCCTTATCTCCGTGAAATCCACAGGGGCATGGATTCATTGCCGCTACCAAAATGATACTAGAGGGAAAGGTCAGTGTTGCGTTCGCACGCGACACCGTAATCTGGCGATCCTCAATCGGCTCACGCAGCACCTCAAGCGTCTTCTTGCTGA